>Ga0209542_10000104_pt1 | contig 209988 bp, 218 predicted proteins | sample RifCSPhighO2_01_FD_184028 | JGI IMG/M metagenome (GOLD analysis project Ga0209542, IMG submission 184028) | Soil microbial communities from Rifle, Colorado - Rifle CSP2_plank highO2_0.1 (SPAdes) (version 2) | ecosystem: Environmental > Terrestrial > Deep subsurface > Rock core/Sediment ...
TTTTTGAGAATGGGGTGATTGAGCATTTTACCAATTATCAGGAAGCACTACGAGAAATGAAGCGGGTAGTAAAAAACGGAGGAAAAATTGCCATCAATGTTAACAATTGGTATTGCTTTCCTAAAACATTAGAGAAGAAACTGCTCGGCAAGGCTTATCCCTTCGGTTACGAAAAATCATTCAAACATAAAGAAGTGGCCAAAGCGTTTAAACAGCTCGGCCTGAAAGAGATTGAAGTCTATGCATACAATCCTTTCAATTATCTTGTCCGTTTTTTCTTTTTCAGCAGAAAGTTAAAAAGGGCTGCGGCCACATTTTTCTTATCGCTGGAAAGAGTTCTGAATATACTTTATGGTAATCATTTCTCAAAAAGATTTGGCTATATGGTTTTCGGCGTGGGAAAGAAATAAAAGTGAGGGCGTAAGCCTGCACTTAATAAATAATTGGAGGTAATAAAAATGTCAGTGTATATTAAAAATAAAACAAAAAATCAGATATTAGTGTTCTAAGGGTTTAAACCCCCGCACTTTAGTGCGGGGAGGATGTCACCAAGAAATGTACGCAACCGCACAATCAGGGTCAACGGTTTATGAACAACAAAAAGCTGCGATTATGGTGCGTTGTACGGAGAACTTAGAAAAAGTAATTAACCGAGCTTCAGAATAGTCAGAACAGCTGAGGAGAAAGGTTTTTATCTGAATACGATTTTAACTGTTGCCCCCGTTGTTGGCATAATAACTACAGCGCTTATGGCGTATAATTCCGTATTTCCACCCAGGTCTATGACCGGCGGTAGGGTGCTCGCAATGTTTGACACAATTTTTCCATAAACTGGCGAAAAAACAAATAAAAATTTTTTCCCCCCTTGAGTTTCCAATGCCGTGCTGATTATTTATCCTTTAAATATTTGAGTTCCAAGATCAGTTTCTTTAAGTCTCTCAATTGAAATAGTACACTCGTCTGGCAGCTCCATGTTATTGATACACTTTTGTGTGCATACCACTCCCTCTCCTTCGGGGAACTTTCCGCTGAGTATTCCATGATAGTTATCGCAATATGCGCCGGTACTTCTTTGTTTTGCGTTGATCAGTTTCTGTTCTAATATTTCACAGAATAACGGATTTTCAGTTTGTATTATCTTTCCATCAACTGTAGGAACATTATCACAAGTATAAACTGATGGTTTAACATTTTGTTGGCATGAGTTAAGCAACAATATACTACCCACAAAAATTATTCCGAACAGCAATTTGGTTCCCATGATTATCACCAGATTAAAGAATTGTTTAATCCTTTATATTACTTTCCGTTGAACATTGTTGCTCTGAGAATTTATTGTTTACAAAGCATAACTTGAAGGTTTTTATTTCTTCTTTCTTCTTACAGGTATTACAGGTAATTGACACTTTAAGTTCTCTTATTCCTGGTTCAAAATCTTGATCAAGTTTTGGACAGTCAGAATGTCCGTCACATAATGCATTCTTTAGATAGAGTTCTACATAATCGAAATCGGCGGGAGGGACATTTTCGATATAGCCATAATTCTCCTGAAGCCAATTTTCTTCTATTTTCACATTTATTGGTCCTGAAGGGATTCTCCCCCCGTTTATTACAAAAAGTTCAATCTTGTGTCTTTCTGGCCGGTTTATATTGTTGATAGGGATACTTAAAATATCTTGTTGTGTAGGTACGTTTAGAAATATTTCTAAACGGGCTTCGTTTGGGATTAATTCTATCTCGGATAATGTATACTGTTGGTATGCGACAATTATTGTAACACTAGATAACAGAATGGAGATAATAATTGATAATGTAGTAAGAAAACTTTGTTTTTCTAAAATTTTGGTTTGTATTTCTAAATTTAATTTTCCATCCATCCGAGAAATAAAATGAACCCCTCGATTTGTTATTCTATACGTATATTTTTCTTTCTTAATATACCCCTCTCTTTCAAGCCAGTTTTTTATATTAGTAAAATTTTTACCAAATTTTTCTTTGAACTGTGAGATAGAACATTTCTTACCCTCTTCTAGATTTAAGTATTCTAAAAGTATTATTCCTCCTCTCCTTTTATTAAATAACTCTTTTTCCATTATTACTCACCATCAGCCTTTTATCGCATAATGTTTGATTTCTTCTATTTATAACTGTTTGGGCTGTTCTTAGCTTATCCTAGGTGTTCCTCTGTGTTGTTCCATTCAGACTGCTTAGACCTTATCCGTTTAATCTCTTCCAAATTAATCTTATGCACATTGGCCAAGATGATTCCTGAAGCAAAAATGTAATTAATGAACGTATTCAGTAGGTAAGCGACAAAAGTAATCTCGGGAGATATCCCTAAGCCGTTAAATAAATAAACGGCAGTATACTCTCTTAATCCGATTCCTCCCATGCTGATGGGAATCAAAGAAATGATTGTGGCCAGCGAGCTGATCATCATAACATCTGTCACTTTCACCGCCGCTCCAAGGGATAAGAAAATCACGCTGAAGGAAGAAAAGCTGAAGAACCATTTGACTGCGGTCACTAAAGTATTGCCTAGCATCATCTTTCTATTTCCTAAAATCCGGCGGAACGAATCATTAAAGCCCTTGAACAGTCGGGCATATTTTCTCAACAAGTATTCTTTTACTAGTCCTCTTAGGCGGGCATTAAGAACTATCGTTACACTTCCTATCATCATTATCAGTAAAATTCCCGCTAGCCACAGGGCAGAAGTAAAATTGAAATAATAAAAAACTCCGATAATAGACAGCACGCTTAAAACAAAGAACGTAGTCATCTTATCCAGCAAAGCTACGGCCGTGCTTTCTCCAAATTCTACTCCTTCGCTTTTCAGGAAATAGATTATAGAAAATTCCCCTACTCTTCCTGGAAAAAACAGGCCGATAGACCACGCTAAATTGGACCAAACCACTATCCTCCAAAATCTTATTTTCTTGTCAATCGCTCGAAGAAACAACGTAATGTTAACTCCATTTAACAGAAGAGAGAACAGTTTAATCGGCAGCACCAATAATAAAATCCAAAGGTTAGTGCTTTTCAAAGCCAGCCAGATTTTTTCCAGTCCGATGTTTCTGATTAAAACGTAGATGATAACTAAGCTTACCAGAACTTTTAGCAAATCTTTTACTCGTTTCCAGCCATTATTTTTCTTTTCCTCAACCTTCGGACAATTATTATTTTCTCCGTCCATAATTCTCTTTTCTCCCCACCTATAACTATTTTTTCTTCTCACTTTTTCATCATATCTGCTAAGAAACCAAATAGAACTACCTGAATTCCCATTACCATCAACAGCATGCTCAAAATCACCCTCGGTACTCCCCCCACTTCTCCATGCGTAGCCCATAGGTAAAAGATCCATCCCCCCAGCAGGATACCCAGCCCAAGAAAAATTCCTCCCAAAGAGCCAAAGAATTTCAACGGCTCAAAATCCCGGTAGATGCGGAATATATTAATCCAGGCTTTGAAAGCATAGCTGAACGAATTATTAAAAAGACGGCTTGGTCTAGTTTCTCTCGTCAAGATAGGAACTTCCGCTATGCGCATCTTTGCTTTCCCCGCCCGTAGCAGCTGTTCTTGAGTATAAGTAAAACTGTTGATCAATGGTAATCTGGCCACTTCCGCAGTAAAGGCTCGAAAGCCAGTGGTGGTGTCTGTAATCTTAGTCTTTAATAGATTAGAAAAAACTTTAGCAAAAGCAATATTCCCCATTTTTTTCATCAACGAGCCAGAATATCTTCCTTTTTCAAATCGACTTCCTAAAACTAAATCATATCCTTCTTCTACCTTTCTGATAAGAAGAGGAATATACTTGGCCGGATACTGGCCGTCCGCATCTGTATGAACTATCATCTCTGCTTTAAGTTTCAAACATTCTTCCATCTCTCGCTTAAACGTTTCTGCCAGCCCCCGATTGCGGGGATGAGAGACAACGATTGCTCCCTCTCTTTTTGCTAATTCAGCAGTTTTATCTTTAGAACCATCATTCAAAACCAAAATTTCATAGGAATAAGAAACGCTTTTCATCACTTCTTTAATCTCTTGCAGAACTTTGCCCAAAGTCCGTTCTTCATTATAAGCCGGCAGGCTAATCACGACTTTCATTATATCGCAGGATGATAAACTATTTATATAGGTTCTGGATTTAACTTCTCTTAAATGGAACTTGTATCCCTCATTCTCTTCTTTGTATACCTATACGGCTTTGGCTTTGCCGCCACTTCCTTCTTGAAAAAGGCAGAGAATCTTGCAGAAAACTTTTGGGAGCGGAACATCATGCGTTTAGGCATTGGAGTAGCAGTCTTTGCTTTAGTGGGAATTATCTTAAACTTTTTGCGTATTCCACTAGACTGGAAAATTTTTCTTTTTCTTAGTCTTATTGCACCAGGGTATTACCTTTTCAAGCATCGAAGCAATATTAAAAGTCACATAAAAAATATTCATTTCACTAAATCCGACTTGTTCATCGCTGGAGCAATTCTTCTCTTCATTTTTTCTTTTTATATGTATCACAAAGGAGCTTTTGCGTATTCTTACCTAGAAGATGATGATCCTTGGGAGCATGCTCGCAGTGTAAAATACATTGCCACGGAAAAAACTGCATTTGAATCGTATCCCGGCGAGGATCTTTTTCGCTATACCGACCCTTATCCACCAGGTTATGAGATTATGATGGCAGTCCTCTATCAAACCAGCACTTCGCTTAATTGGACTTTGAAATTTTTCAATGCTCTTTTTATCTCTTTGAGTATTCTTTTCTTTTACTTCTTTGCTCAAAAGATGACCGGCAGCAAGAAGAAAGCCCTTTTTGCAACCTTCGTTTTAGCCATGATTCCGTCTTACCTTAGTCATTTCATCTGGGTCCATACTCTTCTTCCGTTACTGATCTTTGTAACTTTTTACTGTTTTGAAAGCATTAAAGAAGATAAGCGCTGGGGGTATACTTCTGCTTTGGTGGTGGCGGGCATCTTTGTCGTCCATCCGGAACACGCAATCAAATTTTCTTTCCTGTTTGCCATTTACTTCATCGCCAAATGGGCCGTAGAAAAACAATTCCCTAAAGAACATCTTTATGCTTGCATCACCGGCGGTTTACTCTCCTTGTTTTGGTGGGGAGCCAAACTAGGTTCTTTCTTCCAGGAAAGAATGGGAAGAATTACCCCCCCTGATTCAGCAATTATCTCTAGCGCCAAAATAAGTACAATATCCAAGTTAAGTTCTTTCTTTCAAAGTTATTTTAGTCCGTATTCTGGCACAGCCACTCGGCCGTATACCTTCAATGACTTCTTTATCGCCAAGGCCCAGAACATGATTAACAGCCCGATCGGTTGGGGGATAGTTATCTCCCTATTGTTGGTAGTTTCCATCATCTTAGTCATTATCGCAGTCAAAAAATATCGAGAACAGAAAAAATATTATCCCTTTGTTTTGCTGGGTTGGTTTGTTCTGATGTTTATGATAGTCAACAGCGCTACCTTTGGTACTCCTGGTTTCCTTAGCTTTCGTACTTGGATGCTGTTAGCTATTCCCGTGGCTCTGCTTTGTGCCGAGGGATATTCCCTTTTGATGGGTATGCTGCCCGAGAATCTTAAATCCAGTCGTCTCCTTATCCTAGCGATAATCGTCATTGGCTTATGGTTCACTGCCGGCAGTCAGAAGTTTTCTGTTAATACTGCTGCCTGGCCGCCGGGCGGAGGTTTTACTTCTCCTGACGAAGTGAATCTCTATCTATGGATATATCAAAATCTGCCAAAAGAAACAAAGGTATTTCCTTTCTCTGGAAACCAGGATAACCATCTACTAGGTTTGGACATGGCCAACTGCGATTGGTGTTTAGAAAACAGGGAATTCCGCAAAGGTTTTTTGGATAAGACTCCTGCCCAGACTTACTCTTTCCTTAAAGCTCAGGGATATCAATATCTTTTATTAGACACCATGAGCATTCCCTGGTATCAGGCCGTAGAGAACAAAAGCCAAGAGACTGTCTTGAACAAGTTTCAGGAGTACGGTCAGGCCGGAGATAAGTTCTCATTAGTCTTTCAGAACAAAGGGGGAGCAGTGCTGAAAGTTAATTGAGTTTTTGAGCAGAAAAGAGTTATAATTTTTCAAAAAGGTATTCCCAATGCTGTGCAGTAACGCCTGCAGTGAAAGATGGACGTGCTTGGAGTTTCTTATATAACACTTTATAGCCTTTGAATATTAATTCTATCTCTTTATCAGTAAAAAAGTGATGGGGGATATCTCCATCTGCCTGCGGAGTATTTATCTTAGTTCTAGGTTCTACCTCATCTCCAGTCAAATACCGTGGGTCCTCTATTGATGGCACTGAGAACGCTAGTAATCCTCCATGTTTCAGTACTCGTTTCATATCACTACATCTTATTATTACTCCTTTCACCTTATTGTGTTCTATCACTAAAGTAGAAATAATGCCATCAAAATGATTATCTTCATAAGGTAAACCTTTACTTAAATTGTGAACTTTAAGATTTATTTTACTATTTAATCTATTTTCTTTTATAATCGATTTAAGAAGACTTATTGCGGTTTTAGAAGAATCTATTGATTCTATTTCTACCCCTTTATTTTTGGATAAATAATCTGCAACAAAGACAGTATGTCTCCCAGTTCCACATCCACTGTCTAGTATCTTCAAGTGTTGATTCTTTCTATCAAATAATTCTTTAACAAATTCTTTAACCACGGGCATTATTTCTCTTTGGATAATACCTCTTTCTTGATATATGTTTTCCCAATCAGCTATCATAACCACCTAACTATTCGGGTTTTTAAATTTATTCTTTTTCTGTTGGTACTTCACTATTCCCCCAACAACAATTTCGACTGCTAATGGCAAGACAATCCACTGTATGTGTATACCAATCAGGCCGCCCAACGTCAAATAGTAGCTGGCCAAGCTAATCAGCGCTACGGCCGCAGTCGTTTCTGAGGCCACAATTTAAGAATATCTCAAAGAATAATTTTACGCTAATTAGTTTCTATAAATCCATGTTTTTGTTTATTCTTTTTATCTGTAAAGTATACAATTAGCCCAAAGGCAGCAGTTGTAATCATTGGAGCGATTAAGGAAATAATTTTTATATTTATCTCTAACCAAACAGAAAGATTATATGCTACAATTCCCACAGTTATCAAACCAAGCATTGTTCCTATAATAAATCGTTCAAGAAAATCTAATTTTTCTGACCATAGATAACCAAGAATAAATCCGGGGATAATAAATGTAAGGAAAAAAGAGACCACGGCCCAAAGAACCACTAGTATTTTTTCTTTATAAAAAACTATCTGGAAGATGATTCCTATCGCGATTAAAACACCGAGCATTTTTTTGCTATCTTCTCTTACTAATACTTTCAGCGGACTATTTTCCATGACAATCCTCTCCTGGTTTTTCATTCTTTAATACAATATACCATCTATTATTAAACATAGTATTAAAATGACCGCTCGTCAAAAGGGTTTGGGCAATCTTCTGGTTGTATTCAATGACTTCTTTGAATCTGCTAGGTTTGTCAATTACATAATATTCAAAAGAGCAGAGATCGGTCTCTTCCCAGCCCCTAGTCTGTTCCCACTCCGGTTTTCCCAATTTTACCGGTTCAAAAGAGAATAATCCCGTACGTTTAGAGTAATCATAACCGTGAACAAATTTTCGAATAGTGTAATTCTGCATTATTTCTCCCCGTTGTAATTTACTGAAATAATCCTCATCTTTTATCTGATAAATAATTTTACCAAACATTAAAAAGATACCATGTTGCTGATAGCTATCACCATGAATTATTAAAATAGAACTTTCTTCTGGCACAGTATGTTTAACCCATTGCATTCCGTCCCACATTTCTTTATTTACCACCAAACTGTTTGGAGACGGGGCAGTGTAATACATAAAGACAGAAAGAAAAATAAAAATCAAAGTCACTCCTGTAAAAATCCATTGACTTTTCTCTTCAACCACATTTTTAGTGACTTTATTTAATAAATAATAAATTCCTAAACCAAAGATTGGCATAAACAGAATCGGCCAAAAATATCTTAACTGATAAAAACGATCATGCATTCCTAACAACGGAAAATTGGAAACTGCGATTAAAGCGTATGTCGAAAGGAAGTAAATAATTTTATCTCTTTGTTTGTAACAATAATACCCTGAAACAATCACCCCCAATATAATCCCATATTGGAATATGCCAAAATCTGAAAAGTAAGTAACCGGAAAAGTTACCTGTTTAAGTGTTCCAATAGTAACTACCGTTTTATCTTGAGCTAAACTTAATGAATTATAAATAAATATAGGTAAATAATAAAATGTACTGCTTACAAACATTATCAAAGAAAAAATTACTTTTTTAACAATTTCTAAAGGTTCAATAATTTTAAGGTCAGTATATTTAAGAAATCTATCAAATAAAAAATAAGCTAACATTATAGATACAATTAGAATCGCGTAATAAAATTCAGAGAGATGGGTTAGTAAGGATCCAGCTAGACTTAAACTTAAGATGAACCAGATATGATTTAATTCTAAATTTAAAATAACCCACATAATTAGTATCAATATTGTCACAGCAAGAGTGATAGGAATCCAACCAAAGTAAAACGGAATAAAATTATTTTTGATAAAGATGAACGGGGCAATTCCCAATGATATTAAAGCAACTTTTCGGTTAAATCTTTTGAGGGCGAGGTACATTACAAACACTGCCATTATCTTTGAGATTATTCCCATAAACTGATAAGCGTCAAAGTCAGGAATGTTTGAATTAAGAGAATATACTGCGGTGAGAACATAAGCCAGAGGAGAATCATCTTGAAAAATATCTTTTCTGCCGTCTACAGTATACCATTCAGCATTTTTAAAATCGTTTGTTTCAATCAAATTTTGAGCGCGGTTGTATTTGTAAAAAGCATCGTTGGCATTGAATCCTTGGGGGAAGTCATGGATTAATTTTTGGCTAAATAAACTGCTAAATCCTAAAAATAGCAGAAGTCCAAGCATTAATAATAAGAGTATCGGCTCACTCTTTAGTTTCATTTTTTTTCACAGCCTTTCTAATAGCATAATACTTTAGTAAACAAAAACTTAAATCAATTTTTTTATCTACATCAAAATTGTCGATTAATGCTTGATCTATTTTTTTCCAGTCAGAAATGTGGCCAGTGAATTCTTCTGTTTTTTCATAACCATGGTTTCTTATTTTTGAGTCAACACTCTTTCGAAAGTATGATTCAAAATATCTAGTCAATTTAACCATACTTGTCTCGATGGGGTAACCCACGATCAATATTCCCCCGGGGCGAAGTAGTTCATTAAATTTTTTGAGAACCCTTCCCGGTTCTTCAATATGCTCTAAAACACTTAAACACAAAATTAAATCAAATTTGTCTTGTAAACTAAGTTGATTTAAATCAACTTTTTGGAAAGAAATATTCTTAATTCCCCTCCTTTTGCACATAAAGGAAGCATACTCAATTATATTGGAGTAGTCTGTAGCTAGTACTTCTTTACTTTTTTGGCTAAGAACTGGAAGCAGGATTCCCAAACCAGTTCCCGCATCTAATGTTTTAAAGTAGTACTTATCGTTTAATAAAGAGATTATTTTAGTCAATCTTTTAAAGAATAGATATTTAACTAATCTAGGACTATCAAAATAGGCCGAGGCCGAAGCTTCTACCGCGTTATAATACTGCTTCGAACTTTTGGTGTTAAGTACTTCCAGATTATCAGGATAATCATCTCTTCGGGGAAAATTTCCTTTTTGCAAAGATATCACCGTTCTCTTGTTATAACCCCAAATCTTTATATACCTTTGTATTTAAAGAAATATACATGGAAGAACATTCAAAAAAAAGTCTCTTTAAGCAAATAGTGGGGATCCTGTTCGCAATAGGAATAACTTTAACTATTGTATACTTATTTTTAAAGAATGTTGGCATATTATCTTTAATTCAGATTCTTTATGAACTAGATTGGTACGTAGTCCTTTTTCCGTTTCTATTATATCTGTGTAGTCATCTATTGCGCTCTCTTCGTACGTACATCATTTTACAAAAGGATATCTCTTTTAACAAAATTTTTGATATTACGTGTACTCACAATCTATTTAATAATGTTCTTCCATGGAGAATGGGGGAATTTTCTCATATATTCCTCCTTAAAAAAGAGGGAATCTCAGGTACCAAAGGCGTATTCACTTTAAGCGTATTGCGGATTTTTGATTTGATAAGCATTTTCTTTTTTTTCGTTTTTGCTTTATTATTAGCTCCAAAAAGTAGTCCTAGTCTTAATTATTTTGCAGGATTCTTTCTTTTGATACTTTTACTTTGCGTTTTTTCCATTATTTTTTTACGTCAATATTTACTCCGGTTATTAGAAAGAATACACGAAAGATCACTATCTTTTCGTCTAAAAACTTTTTTCAGTAAACTAATTGAAACAATCAAGCATTTTGAAACAATCCAGTCTAAAAAAATGATTGTTCAGATGATGGCTATCTCTTTGCTTATTTGGTTTTTTCTTTTATTTACAGATTATTTAATAGTCAGTCATTTTTTTGAGATTTCTCTCGGAGTTTTTATTTTGGGTTCTTGTTTTGCAATGTTAACATACTTACTGCCGATACAGGGATTCATGGGTTTTGGCACTACCGAAGGAGCTTGGGCAATAGTTTTAATTTTCTTTGGTTTTACTAACGAGCAAGCCATTGCAACAGGATTTGCATTTCATACTTTAGGTTTAGTTTATTCTATCTTCCTGGGGGTTTATGGCATTTTAAGGATTAAATGGAGATGATCTTACTTAAAGTTTTTATATCACCGGTTGAAGTTGTACTTATGACAAAGGTTTGGGATCAGTATACCGTCGGTCGATATGAACTTTTTGATAAGAAACAAACAACTTTAGAACTGAAATATATTAAACTTAATCAAGGTAAATATCTACCGGGTGATAAACGAAGTAAAATATTAGAAATTGGTTTCGGAAGGGGATCTTTTTTGGCATATCTAAAGACCGAAGGATATACTAACTACTTAGGAATTGAAATAGGAAAATCTCAATTCAATTTTGTCAAAAAGAATATTACCTCCAGAGTAAAACTACTAACTAATACCCTCGATTTTTTGCGAAAGCATAAACATACTTACGATGTAATCTTCCTAGGGGAGGTTATTGCACATCTTCCAAAAAACAAAGTAATTGCTTATCTTACTGCTATAAGGCAGTCTCTAACTGCACAAGGAATTCTTTTAATAAAAACCCCCTCTATTACTAACCCTTTTTGTTTAAGATCAGTAAGTAACGATTTTACTTATACGACTCTTTATTCATATGAGAGTATTAAACAGATATTATCCCTCGCCGGATTTAATAAGATCCTAATCGAAGAAGAAACATTTAAAGTTGGTCTTAAAGGTTATGTTTATCAAGGTATTCTAAGCACATTCAATTTTTTTTTAAGATTAATTCTCATCTTGCACAATCGTACAAATAACCTCATCCTTACAAAGATGATGTTAATCAAAGCTTCGGTGTAATGATTAAATAAACCGATTCTTTACTGCGGTAAGTACTCGGTATTCTAAAGGGAAATTAAATATTTTATACTTCCACCGCATATACGAGATAAATTTTAAGATTTTGAAGGGTATTCGGTATACAATCTTTGTTTTTGAATGAGCTCGTATTGGAGAGTCTACTGCAAATTTAAAGAAGCAGGCAAGAGCAATGCTTCTTAAATACCACATATTCTTACAGTACGGCAAATCAACTTCTTCCCTAAATAAAGACCAGCCCTCTACACTTTTGGGGGGACTCCATCCAGCATCAATAGTCTCTTGGAATATTTCGGAACCCGGGTGGGGGCCGTAAATCCCAATGTAATGGGCACAGTTAGGATTTAGCTTAGTAATCTTATCAATCAAGGATAAAAGTTCCATTCTATCCCTATGTGTTTCTTTCGGAAAACCAATAATCCAACTGTATCGTACTCCTAGATTACATTCTCCAGTTAATTTAGCTGAATCTAAAAGTTGTTCTACTGTGATGTCTTTAGCAATATAATCCAACATTTTTTGGTTTCCACATTCTGCTCCAAAAGAGAGATGATGACAATTGTTTTCTTTAAAAAATTTAATCAATTCTAGAGTAAGATGTTTTCCTACCCTCACTCCTTCGAAAGACCATCGAATGTCTTGCGTTTTCATAAATCTTAAAATCTTTTTAGCTCGTTCTAAATCAACTCCAAAATTATCATCTTCTAAAGTGATATAATTAATTCCATATGGAAGCAAACGTTTTATTTCAGTAATAACTTTTTCAGCAGACCAACCTCGCCAACGCCGTTTATTTGCCATTATATTCCAACAAAATTTACACCTGAATGGACATCCCCTGCTAGTAATTAAAGAGATTTTTTTGTATTGTTTCGATTGACGATCAATATAATTAGTAATATTTACTGCGTCCCAATCTAATCCCACTTCTTTGTCCCAATTGGTTATAAACTTTTGAGGTGGTGTAATAATTATCTTACCATTAGATTTATATCCGATTCCTTTAACCAGATTTAAATTAGACTTATTCTTCAAGGCATTAGTCAACTCAATTGCAGTTTTCTCTCCTTCGGAGATAACCACTATATCGATTAACTTATGCTGAAGCGTATCTTCTGGAAGTAGAGTTGGATGTGGTCCTCCCCAAACAATTTGTGTATTCAAACCCATCATTTTGATTTTTTTACAGAGGTTAAGGGTTCTAGCAATTGTTGGACCAGTCATCACTGAAAACCCCACCCACAAAGGTTGATGCAGGTTTATCAGTTGGTACAAGTCTTCTTCTTTCTCAAATTGGGTGTCAAAAATTTTAACAGAATAACCTGCTTTTTTGAGACTATACGATAAAAACAATGAGGCGAAGGGAGGAAATTTAGCGTTATAAATACTTAAGAAATCAGGATTCACTAATAACACGTCATATTTTCCCATTATCATCAAATTTAAATAACTGTTTGGGTATTACTTGTCTAGTTTTTCGAATTAAAGGTAACGATTTTTATACCTTTCGTTTCTTCTTATCAAAGTATCTTTAATGATATAATCATTTTGTTAGATTGCTCGGTCTCAACCAATCTCTTTAGTAGACAATTCTTTTTGTACAACTTTAGTTATGATACGTAAAAATTTTTGTTCAGCGGTCCTTAAGGAATATTTTTCCACCGCTTTTTTCCTGCCATTTTCTCCGAGTTTTTTTCTTAACTTTGGATTCTCAATCAAAAGAGAAAGTTTATCAATCCACTCTTGTTCATTTGAAGCTAAAAAACCGTTCTCATTTTCTATTACCACTTCGGGATTTAACCCAGTATTTGAAGCTACAATCGGGATTCCCATACTCATATATTGTATCATTTTATAGCCCAGCCTACCTTTATTAAAGAGATCTTCATCCAACGGCATTAAACCAATGTCAAAGCTTTGTAATTCTTCAATCATTGTATTCAAAGACCAAGACACTTGTTGTATTCTAATATTCTGAAAGGTTATAGTATCATCTGCTCCGATTAATTTTAAAATAACGTGAGGATATTTTTGACTAATTTTTTCTAATGCTGGGACAAGCAATCTTAGTTGGTTTGTAGTGAAAGCACTACCAATCCAGCCCAGTATAACTATTTTCCCTCGATTCTTTCTTTTTGGAAAAAATTCTTCTACATCGATTGGGGCAGTGATTATAGAAACATTTTTATTGTATCTCAGAGTATATTCCGCGAGATAACTATTCTCTGCAATAATATGTTTACAAATCTTTAAGAAAGAAGGAAGACTTTTTCTTCGATATTTATCATAACTCTTGTTAAATCCTCTTGCAAATTGGCTTGGTTCAAAAATGGTGTCATCGAATTCAAAGATAATATTCTTATTCATCCTATACAGAATTTTTTGTAAGATTCCCTGGAATGCATCTTTTTGAATAAGTATCACGTCATATTTATACGCAATGAGGGCATATTTTATTTTTTTAAGTAACATAACCACTCCAGAAAGAATCGAGTATCCGCTTTTTACCACCCGATTACATCGTTTTTGATTGGCAATAATTCTAAAGTAGTTATCTGAAAACAATCTTTTTGAAACGCAGGTTATCCCATTTTTTTCTAGATACGGAATAAACTGAAGAACTCTAATCCTGCTGCTTCCGCAGATTTCTCCAAAAAGAGTTATACACAAGAGGGTGGTCATTGTTTAGATGTATTTGCATTAATTTTAAACTCCCTTCACCATCCCTGATTGATGGTTTCGATAATACGCACTAACTCGCTTTTTGTAAGCCACCACCCCGAGGGGATGCAAATCATTTGGGAAGTAAATTTATCTACATTAGGAAGTTCGCACTGAAAATCATTAAACATAGTGTGTTTATCGTTCCTAGCATGCACCTGAGAGACTATAATTCCTCTTTCATTCAATTTAGCTATGAACCGAGTTAAATTTTTTACACGAATAGAATACAACCAGTATGCAGATACTCGGTCTGATTTATAATCTAATAGTTCTACTTCAGAATTACTTTTAAGTGATTCATTAAGTATCCTCGCGTTATTCCTATTCTCTGTTAAAATACCTTCAATATATTTCATTTGTTCTATACCGATCGTTGCACAAACATCATTCATATGAAATTTGTATCCAAACTCTTTGACATCAGTCTCCTGTCTAAAATCGACTCTGCCTTTTTCTTCTCGATTTATTCCATACCATCTCAATAATTTACCTCGTGTATAGTCCTCTTTGGATTTACAAAAAAGTGCCCCCCCATCAATGGTAGTTATATGTTTAATTGCTTGAAACGAAAAGCAAACAAAATCTGAATGATTACCCACTTTTAGTCCTTGGTATTCTGCACCGAATGCATGAGCTGCGTCTTCAATAACTTTAAGATGATGTTGTTTAGCAATTTCATTTATCTCTTTAAGATCTGGGGGATAACCCCCCCAATGCACTACAATAATTGCTTTTGTTTTGTTAGTAATCTTTTTTTCTATTGATTTTGGATCAATATTTCCAGTTGTCGGATCGATATCTGCCCAGACAATTTTTGCTCCCATAGCTAATATTGGTTCATTCGTTGCCGTACATGTCATGGCCGTAGAGATGACTTCATCCCCCACGCCAATATTACACAATCGAAGGGCCAATTGAATCGCCGAAGTACAAGAATTTAAAGTCAAAACAAGTTTATTGCCAATATATTCGCCTAAAATCCGTTCGAACTCTTCTACTTTAATTCCTTGACCTATATACCCGCTGAATAAAACTTGTTTTAACGGTTCTAATACCGACTCTGGCATATGAACCTTAAATAAATTTATTTTATTTTCCATCCCCATTACACAAAGTACATTTAGTCATTTTTCTTTGTTTTTCATAAAATTTGAAGCAGTATACAACGATTTAAATGTACCTGCATCAGACCAAAATCCTTTAATGATATCATATTCAAGTTGTCCTATCTTAACATAATAGTCCAATGTATCTGTAATCTCTAATTCTCCTCGTTTAGAAGGTTTTAAATGACTAATAACATCAAATACTCCCCCATCAAACATGTACACCCCAGTCATTGCTAGGTTTGATCTTGGTTTTTCTGGTTTCTCTTCTACATAGGTTACTTTTTTTCCATCGACAATTGCTATGCCGAATCTTTTTGCATCATCTTCACTTACTTCTTTGAGGCAAATCCTTGCTCCGGTTTCTTGTTTTTCAAATGCTTTGATAAATGGCGTAATATCCTCTTCAAAGATATTATCTCCTAGAATAATAATACATTTATCTTTCCCCACAAATGTCTTTGCAATATTAGCTGCATGAGCGATTCCCCCTGAACCATCTTGTACTCGGTACGTAAGATCAACACCATATTCTTTACCGCTACCAAGCAATCTTAAAAAATCACCAACACTCTCGGTTCCACAGACGATTAGAATATCTGTAATCCCTGCCTTTTTTAAGGTTTCTAAAGGATAAAAAATCATCGGTTTGTTGTAAACCGGTAAAAGATGTTTATTTGTTACCCTAGTAAGAGGAAGCATTCGGCTCCCCGTTCCACCAGCGAGAATTACCCCTTTGATTTTAGACTTTTTCAGTTTTTTCCACCATCCTTCATTCTGTTTATACCACTGGATGGTTTCTTTTAATCCCTCTTTAAAATTAATCTTCGGGTGCCAGCCTAAAACATTAATCTTTGAATTATCCATTGCATAACGAAAATCATGGCCTTTTCTATCTGGTACATATTCGATCTTCTCTTCACCAAACTCGAACTCTGCTAAAATGTCGAAGGTAATCTCCGTATTTCTTTTTTCATTATTTGTACAAACACAATAATTTTCTCCAACTTTCCCTTTATGATAGATCAGGTCGATAGCCTGACAATGATCTAAAACATGAATCCAGTCTCGAACGTTACGTCCATCACCATAAACAGGTACTTTCTTACCTTCAAGCAGATTGGTGATAAACAGAGGAATTAATTTTTCAGGATATTGGTAAGGTCCATAATTATTGGAAGCATTAGAGATAGTCACTGGTAAGTTATGGGTATAAAAATAAGATCGTACTAGATGTTCTGCTGCCGCTTTGCTAGCTGCATAAGGATTTTTTGGATCATGAGGACTAGTTTCAATAAATCGTCCTTCTTCTCCTAATGATCCAAAAACTTCATCCGTGGAAATATAATGAAACCTTTTTAAGTCATGCCTTGCAGCGGCTTCCAAAAGTACCTGAGTACCTAGAACATTACTTTTAATAAAATCTGCAGAACTTTCAATAGACCGGTCGACATGAGTTTCTGCAGCAAAGTGGATTATACCATCAACCTCCTGGACCAATTCGTTCACTAGGTTTGTATCACATACATCTCCTTTAACGAACCGATAGCGAGGATTAGTGTCTATATCTCGAAGATTATCTAAATTCCCCCCATATGTAAGTTTATCAATATTAATGACTTTATAGGTCGGATATTTTTGTAGGATATAATGAATAAAATTAGATCCTATAAATCCACACCCCCCAGTCACTAATAGTTTCGTCATTTTTAGTTATTTTTAAGATAAAAAGGTATACTTTTTCCCCCCACCATTTTTTAATAATCTGAACGATTTCCCTTTATAAATTTAAGGCAACAATAAACTAGATTATTTTTAATAGGTGAGGTCATTCTCTTTTTCGATATGGAAAATCTTATAAATTAAAGTATCATTAAGTAGGTAATGAGAAAGTTATTAAACTTAGATCCCGCTATTTTAAAGGAACTATTTAAAAAAGCAGAAAGTTCAGAACGTAAACGGGCCAATTATATTCTTCGAAGTTCGAATAATGGAGAGATCCCAGCTATTATGTTTAATGTTCTTTTGCCGGGTACTTATTTACGTCCCCATCGCCACCCGTCTGAGGGTGGTAAAGATATATGGATTCCGTTAAGTGGTCGTATAAAAGCCATAATATTCGATGAATCAGGTAATATCTATGAGACATATCTTCTTTCAACATCCGAAGTAGCATATCTGGAAATTCCCCCCAACACATATCATAGTTTAATAGTTCTTGAACCAGCTGTTCTTTGCGAATTGTACATGGGAGTGTATAATCCGACCACTTACAAAGAATTTGCTTCCTGGGCTCCACCCGAAGAGAATTCAAACCATCAAGACTATTTAAACTCACTCGGGAGGTAAATTATTTTATTTTAAAAATTTATTCCACAATTTTTTCAATCAAATAAGTTTGTTTATCTTTGTAATAATCTTTTATGCAAATATCTGCAATTATTCCCGATACAAATAGATTTACTCCAAGTAAGGTAAGAATGATCGCCGCACTTGGTAAAAAAGTTCTTGATAAATCAATCGAATTAAAAAATTTAAGATAGACGGAATAAACGCCCGCTAAAGTACCTAACCCGCTAAAGATCAATCCAAAAAAGCCGAATAAGTAAAGCGGTCGAGAAGAAAATCTTTGCCAAAAAACAACTACTAAAATGTCCATCATCCCTTTGAATAATCTACTAGTAGAATACTTCGTTTTTCCATACTTGCGATGATAATGTTTTACCTTAACTTCTCCCACACGATAACCTTTCCAAGATAAAATCGCAGTAATAAATCGGTGAGTTTCTCCAAATAGATTTAAATCATTTAAACATTCTTTTCGATAAGCTTTTAGAGCACAACCCGAGTCATGGATTTTTTCTCCAGTAAGCTTCTTTCGAATCTTGTTGGAAAACCAAGAAAAAATTATTTTAGAGAGATTATCTTTTCGTTCATAACGCCAGCCACTAACTACGTCATAACCTTCCTCTAATTTTTCTAAAAGGCGGGGAATATCTGCCGGATCGTTCTGTAAATCTGCATCCATAACCACAATGATTCTTCCTTTGGCTGATTTGAACCCTGCATCCCACGCGGCAGTCTGACCAAAATTCTTTTTGAATTTAATAATTTTTACACGAGTATCTAGCTTCTTCGCTTCTAAAAGCCGGAGAAATGTCCTATCTTTTGAGCCATCGTCTATACACACGATTTCTCCATAGATACATTGAGTATCTAATACTTCTTTCAACCGTTTATAAAGAGGGAGAATATTATCCTCTTCGTTATAACAAGGAATAACTATTGAAATATCTACTTCTTTTTTTGAACTAGCATCTTGTTTCTTTAGATTTACTTTCATATGCACTCTTTGTATAAATCGCTTATAAACATTTTGGAAGCATCTTCTGTGTTTTATCTTTTCGGTCAAATATAATCAGATTTTAAACATTTTTTAATTAATTTTGTCACCCGGTCAGATGCTTTGCCGTCTTGTTTATATGCATGGGTGTAAATATATCTTTTTCGATTTCTTTTTAATTTAAGGACAACTTTTTTATCATGTAAAATAGAGTTTATGGCCGGAAGTAATTCTTCTTCTTTCTTTACTCCCAAGGCAACATTTTCTGAAACATAATCATTCCAGTAGGGCATTATTGTAAGTTCGACATCTATCAAGGGCTTATCAAGAAGAATTGTTTCTACTCCCACCGTTGAATTTGAGATAATAACTAATTCAGAATATTTGATTAATGGATGAAGAAGATGTAAATCTTCAGTGATAGTTGCTTGTAATTTAAATTTTTTTAATAGTCGGATATAAAACTCTTTTTTCTCTTCAGGATGAAGTTTAATCACTAAATGATAATCTGAAAGTTTTAATAAAGCATTGAATACTGCGTAGGTTAATCTATCTCTTGTATCTTGAGGAATGTGGGTTGTTGCAAATAGAATTATTTTTTTATTGGGTAATCTCAATTTGTTGTATAATATGTCTTTACTAATCGTAACCGAGTTTATGTTTTCCCACGCGGGGTTACCTGTGACAATTATCTTTTTTGAAGGATTATTCTTTTTAATCAGAATATCCTTATAATACTCACCGTATACTGCTATGTTAGTTGAGCTAAGATTATCATAGATATCTCTATCTCCAACCGTTCCGTGAAGAATAAGAAACAACGGTAATCCATACCTTCTTGAAAGCATGGCGATTATTTTATTCTTTTTGATACATTCTCCACCAATGATAATAAGTTTAGAAATATTTTGTTGAAAAATGTTAGTTAAACATTCAGAATAAAACGCACTTTTAAGATAGCCATTTCTAAAAAGATATTCCAAAGCTTCTTTGGAGGAGGAGTAGATAGAAATATCTCTATACTTTAATTTTTCTTTAAACTTCGGGGACATTTTTATTTTTCTAAGTGCGTTTTCAAGTTCTATTTTAAAAGAAAAAATTCTCTTTTCTGATTCTTTATTTATAAAATTCTCAAAATTTTCAAACATAAAACCATCAGTTTCTTTGAACATAAGTTCGTTATGTAACACGGTAAGATCCCCTTTAAAATTTTTCAGGAACGTTTTTGATTTTCCAAAGAACCTGCTCCCCTCAAAGAAAAGAATCTTGTTTATTTTTTGATAGTCACATTCTTTACTTTTTATCTTTTTAAAGAAATTGGAGTTTATTGTTTTTACAGCCAGTGAAATAAATTTCTCAAAAATTAATGTTCTTATACGAGATAACAAATCAGTTTTATCTAAAATGACTACTTTTTTATAAAACAATTTTTGAATCGAACCAAGCTTAGTGGAGGAATTTAAAATAATCAGAGTTTTTGCGTTTTCTATTGTAATAATCTTATTAATTATTTCTATATTCATTATAATCGGTTTAAACAAAGATTCATAAATATCCGGTTCATCCGCAGTCCACAACGAAACACCACGGTACTTAACATCTATTTCAGGCAAGATTTTGGGAAGCATTCGAACATAGTTTATTACATTCTTTTCAAATTTACCCGATTCGGTTTGACAAATATAATCTTTAATAACTGAAAAGGGGATATTATTTTTTTTAAGAATAAGCTCTGTTTCTTTATCTAATGCAATTATCTTAGAGTCCTTTTTTAGTAATCTTAATTTTGGAATGATAAACCAAGAGTAAACTGTTTTGAGATAAATATCTTCTAAATAGGTATATGTCAGTCTTAATATGTTGTTGGTTGTAGGAAAATTTCTTCTTTCAGAATCCAAGATAATCAAACTTTTTATCATAATCGACCAGTCAGTTTTAGTGAACTTAATAAAGCAGGTCTACCCTTAATGCTTCTCCTTTAGTTATGCTTTGTTTAGTGATTCTGCCGATGATGGTTTCTATTTCTTTTGGAGGCAAGGAGTCTAACGGAGCCGGTCTTAAAACATCAATCATTCCGCTAGTAATTTTTTCTCCTGCAGAGATATCAAGTGTTGCTCTGATACACCTTCTTTGTAAGATCACCGTCTCTTTTTCTTCCGAATAAACTTCCTTAACCTTTTTACCCAATGATCGTTCTAATAAGCGAACATTGTCTACCATAGTCTTAAAATCCTGCGCGTCCATTGCAAAGGGATGATCAGGACCTTTTCTAGTTTTATCATCTGTAAAATGTTTTTCAATAACGCACCCTCCCAAAGCTACGCTGGCCAGGGGTACAATAAATCCGGGAGTATGATCCGAGTAACCTACTAATGTGCTGAATTTTTCACGCAAAAGAGTCATAGCTTTGACATTGGCATAATCCAAAGAAGCAGGATAATTAGTCACACATTGAAGTAAGACTAATCTATTGTTGCCAGTATTTTTAATGATTTCCACCGCTTCAGCAATCTCTTCCAAAGTACTTGCTCCGGTGCCAAGAAAGATAGGTTTATTAGTATTAGCAATATAGTGTATCATTTCTAACCAAGTGATATCTCCCGAGCCGATTTTATGGGCAGGCACATTCAATGATTCGAGATCATCAACAGCTTCTTTATCGTATGGGCTGGAAAAAAAAGCTAAACATTTTTGTTCAGAATATTCTTTTAATTCTTTAGTGAACTGGCGAGGAAATTCTGCTGCTTTATAAACATCACAAACAGGTTTATCCCATCTAGCTTGGAATCCTGCTTGTAAACCATTAAAGCCTTCTTTGGAAACTATTTTTTCCGTTCTAAAATGTTGGAATTTGACCGCGTCTGCACCAGATTCTTTAGCTAAATCAATCAATTTTTTAGCTCTTTCTAAACTTCCATCATGATTAGAAGCAATCTCAGCAATAAAATAACAAGGATGACCATCTCCAATTTTTTTCCCATCAATTTCTAGTTCCATTTTAAAAGCGATTTTGTTTTAATATTTTCAAATGTATTTTTTTAAGTTGTTTTTTGTTTAATATTAGGATATAGTTCCATCATTATTTTTCTTAACCTTTCTGAAAATTCGCTATTCTCTTCAGTTAATTTTACTACGGGAAATAATTCTTTTGGTACTTTAAGATATAACGTGAAAGTTTTAAACAAACCGATTATCTCATCATCAGTGAGAGTGGCAGATTTTATATTGGGAATGGTTCCATCACCCCTAATTTTTTGTCCTTCTTTAAACAAACCTTGTTCAACACATAAATTTCTCAGTTCGCTTCCTGGAAAAGGAATATAGATGGCTAAAGAGGATGAATCCGCTTGAATAGTTCTATTCAGTTCGATTGTTTTCATAATAGTTTCTCTTGTTTCAAATGGAGCGCCGATAATGTTATACGCTCTAGCTTCAATTCCTACCTCTTTTACTATTCTAAATGCGTTGATAATCAGTTCATCGGACCACGGCCGATTCATATATTTCTTTCGGTATTCTGAATCGCCATTCTCCACACCAAGGTTTATGCAGACACAACCCATATATTTCAATAATTCTGCTCTTTTTTTGGTAATCGATGAAGCAGTAGTAGTAATATAAAATGGTAAATCAATCTCTTTTTTGTATAACCGAGAAAGTTCTTCTAAACAATCATCCGGAAACGCAAGGAAAGTTCCATCTAATATTGCTATCATTTCCAATTGATACTTTTCTTTTAGAAATTTTAATTCTTCGATAAATTTTTGTGGAGATTTATGACGTGTTCTTAGTTTTATCCCATTCTGGGCATAGGTATCAATCATGATTCTATTTCCGCAATACGTACAAGAAAAAGGACAAACCCTGGAAAATTCGGCTAAAGCCATTTTTACTAATTTTCCTCGCCACGGTCCATATTGATGATATGTTGCAAATTCTTCCCAATCCGGAAGGGGTAATTTATTCATTTCGATAGGTTCACGCAAACCAGTTTTAATCATTTTTCCGTTTGTTCTATACCAAATATTTTTTATATTTGTAAGTGGTTCTCCAAGTTCCATTTTTTGGCACAATTCTAATAAAGCCAATTCCCCTTCACCAATACACATAAAGTCAATAGATTCATCGGTGATATTCATATAATCTAGCGTAACATGTATTCCTCCAAGAATAGTCTTTATTTTGTTTCCAAAATTATTTTTTAAAAGCTTAGAAAATTTTAAAGCAATTTCATAAGTAAAACTATTTATACTAAACGCTACTAACTCCGGTTGGAAAGAACGGATACATTCCAAAAAATCTGGTTCCAGCCCATATTTTTTCTTGATTCCAATAGTAGAATAATCAATCTCTTGGAAAATTCCTGCATCTTCTTTTGAATCCTCATCACCAACTCTTTCGTTTTCAGCATAAAACGAGATGTCAAATAATTTAGTTTCGATTCCGTTTGTTTTTAGAACTGCAATTAAAACCGCTAAGCTCGGCGGAATTAAAGTTCTCTTTCTATCATTAAGCATCACAAAAAGGACTTTCATGTGTAGTATTCTACTCTAATGTATTTAAATAGTTTATTAACCTAAGATAAGCTTTTAAGAGCTTATAGTTCGCGTTTAATTTCTTTCCAAATCGGGGGGTGTCGTTTCTTTTTTGCAATTGGATCGGAATTTCACTAATTTTATAACCCTTCTTGCTGGCAGTGAATACCAGTTGTGTGCCAATAGAACCAATAGTATCAAAATAACCGATTGTGGTATAAACCTTAATGCGGTAAGCTTTCATTCCACAAAGGGGATCACTGAATTTATACTTAAAACATTGACTATAATAAGCAAAGATGTGTTCCATCAATCTGGCACGGTAAGGTCTTTTTCCTACAACCACATCAGCTTCTCCACGAATAAGGGGGTTGATTAGTGAAGGAATATCTTCGGCCAGATGTTGGCCATCAGCATCAAGAGTGATAACGATATCTGCGCCTCGTTCTTGGGCCATTTTAAAACCATCATTTAGACTTTGGTCGTAGCCTTGGGGTCGTTCATGTTTAATTACATACGCATATTTTTGAGCAATTTTAAGAGTATTATCCGTTGAACCATCGTCGATAACAATAATTTCTTGAACATATTGCTGAGTGTCTAGAAGTATTTTTTCTAAAGTATTCTCTTCGTTCAATGCAGGAATTATTGCACAGCAGAGGTATTCTTTTTTAATCATTTTTTTTAATTAACCCAGCTCTTTTTTTAATTCCTTGATATATCCATTTTCTTTTAATCCTTTAAATTTTTTAATCCCTTCTTCAACGTTAAATAATCTTGTTTTTAACAAATCTTGGGCTTTTTGTGTATTCAGAGTCATGTTTTTTGATCTTTTTGCTTTAAATTTTAAACTATCGACACTAATGGGTTCAATCAAATCTTTGTTTAAGTTAAATAATTCAGCTATTTTATACGCAAAATCTAATTTGGAGCAGCTTTCTGAACCAGCCAGATTAATCAGGCCGCGGTATCTAATCTGATATAATTCTAAGAGGGCTTCAGCAAGGTTATTTACTAAAATTGGCGAAAAATAGACATCTTTAATCGCAGGTAATTTTTCTTGTCGTTCTAATTTATGAAGCATCCATTCCGCTAAACTTTCTTTATTTTGACGATTCCATCCGTAAATGTTAGTTCTGATTACTGCAGAATTTCCTCCTGTTTTCAAAATATATTTTTCTGCATCTAATTTAGTTTTGGCATAAACATTAAGAGGATTGGTTGTCTCAGTTTCGATGTAATTTCCTTTTTCTCCGTCAAAGACAGCATCGGTAGAGATGTGAATAAAATAGCTTCCAGCTTTTTGAGAGGCTTCGAACAAATTTTTTGTACCCCCCACATTAATTCTTTCCGCTTCCTCCGGGTGCTCTTCACAATAATCAATATTAGTCAAAGCAGCACAATGAATAATCAAATCCGGTTTTAATTGTTTTATTAAGATCAAATCTTCTTCTTTAGTAAGATCTAATTTTCGGTTATCACAACAAGGAAAGTCTAATTTTTTTTTACCTGTAGCATAAACTACGTTCTCTTTATTATTAGAATAAATTAAACTAAGATTTGAACCCAATAAACCATTTGCTCCGGTAATCAATATTTTCATGTTGGTCTATTTTGTTTCTTTGGTCAAAGCAATTTTAATTTTTTCTTCTGCTTTGTTCCAGTCATAAGGTGTATCAATATCAACCATTTCCTCCGGTTTCATGAGTATTAACTTAACAGAATCTTTATCGATTAATCTGGTGTCTTTTCCGGTTAATTTATCTACACTCATAAGGGCCGGGTATTTAGAAAAATAAATAGCTCCATTTTCTCTAAGCAACGGGGTATAATACTGTCGATTAACATAATTCTGAGGGTAAAACGGGTGATATCGATTAGTTGTTTCTTCAAGTTTCCAGAATCTTCCATAATCCTCTTCTACACTCATTACACTATTGCATTCGCTTTCATCTAGAATTTTGATTGCCTCTAAAACTTTTTCTTTACTCAAAAAAGGACACGTGGGATAAAGTAGAAGGATATAATCCGCCTTATATTGTCGCTCGTTTTCTAAAAATTTGATACAATGTTGTAATACCGGTAACATGGGTGTTTCGTCTTTGGCTAATTCACCATCACGTATAAACGGTACTTCCGCACCGTATTGTCTAGCAACTTCCGCTATTTCTTCAGAATCCGTCGAAACGACAATCCGATTAATTATTTCTATAGATTTAGCAAGTTCAATTGGATAAGATACAAGTGGTTTACCGGCTAACAGTTTGATATTTTTTTTGGGGATTGATTTTGAACCAACCCTGGCCGGGATTATTGCTAAAATATTTTTAGGAGTCATCTTTTTTTAATGTACAATTAGTACTCTTTTGTTCATCATCCCAGAGATTATCTTTAACCCAGTCACCACGTTCATTTTTCCACCAGACGCGCGGATCTCTGAATGTATCTGCTATTCGGTCAAATTCTTCTTCAGTCATATTAACATATTTCAACCATCTTTGCAAATCTCTCGGCTTAACGTGGTCGTATTTTTTAACTAATTCAATCCCCTCTTTTCTAGTTAAGTATCCCCCCCGGATGTCTTTACAGACATGATCCGAGCATCGTCCATAACCAAATTTGATATATTTTAGATAGTCATGAATTCCATTTTCATGCATATCATCTAAATTAGACATTCGACGATAAGTTCGATCGAAGGGTTCAGGAGATATTTCGAATCCATATTCCTCAACCATTTTTTTCCCATGAGCATTAGCATCCCAATACGTGTAAAAACCAATAAATATCCCCCTAATCTCGTTTTCTTCTAACTCTTCATCCGTAGGGTACTTTGTCCATAATAAATCTTGTTCTGTTATTCCAAGATCTTTATCAATCATGTCTTGCCAGTCGTAACCTCTGCAGGCATGTTCATCTCTAAATTTTTTAGTCATTTCTACCATGTCATTCATCGAATACATTCCACCTAAATCAACATAGCCATGCTCTCCCCAAATAATCAATGGGATTTTCAGTTTAACCGCAATTTGAACCGGATAAGAGTAAATTCCACAATGGGCATGCCAGTTCATATCCCCCATGACTTTGAAGCATTTTTTGTTTAATTTTTTTAATAATTCTACATTAGGACCAAAAACAAGATGATCAACATTAAAAACTTCCCGCATCCTATTTCTATTTCTTATTCCTACATCAAGATAGTTATTCCCATCGTAAGTTACAAGCAAAGGTTTTAAGCCAAGAACGTTGGTAACATACCAAGTCTGAAAGTAACTATCTTTCCCACCACTTACAGGGATAATACAATCGTAATTGCTTTTGTTTTTTGAACGATACTGTTCTACCAAGTTCTTAAGCATTTCAGCTCTTTTCTTCCAATCTATCTTTTTGTTTTGATCGTGGACTCTGCATCCGCTACACACCCCATTTTCATCAAATACTAATGGAACAGCAGATGAAGCGGGGTAAACGCATTTAGTACAATATTTCATGGGGGGGGGTCTTTGTATGTCCATTTTTTTCTCGAGGGGGTTCTATCAGTTAATTTTACCTTAAATCATGTTTTAGTACTGTCATCGTCTGAGTAATCATCTATTTTTATAATAGATCGTATAGATATTCCATTCTTTTGCATAACTCTTTTTGCTTTGATAACGCTATTCTCGGTATAATTGAAAATATTGCCTGCAGCCACAGCACTGGCGTTTCCTTTATTTATTCCATCTACAAAATGTTCAAAATTACCCACTCCTCCGCAAGCAATAACTGGAATATTCACATTCTCAGCAACACTTTTTATCAAATTAATATCGTAACCTCGTGCAGTTCCATCTAAGTCTATTGAATTTAAAAATATTTCTCCGGCACCAAGTTTTTCAACTTCCTTTGCCCATTCAACTGGATCCTTACCTGTTGCTGTTTTTCCATGATGTGAATAAACTTCATATTTTTCGTTTTCATTTATCTTTATATCAATTCCTACGACAATACACTGACTTCCGAATATTCTTGCGCTTTCGGTTATAAACATTGGATTCTCATGGGTTATAGTATTTATTAAAATCTTATCGGCTCCATATTTTAATCTTTGGGTAATATCTTCTACAGTTCTTATATTTCCACCAAAGGTAAGTGGAATGAAACATTCTTTAGATACATGAGATATGATACTGTATATATTCTTCATACATTTTACCTTTAAATCATCTCTTCTTAAATCATAATACTCATCATCGCTTATATCCACATATATCAATTCGTCAGCGCACCAAGCATTTATCCTTTCAACTTGATGTATTGGATCCCCAAGTACTTGGTGGTATGTAAACTTTTCGCTTCTTACTAGAAGCCCATTTTTTAAAAATAGGCAGGGAATCAATCTTTTTTTAAGCATATTAATCACGTTTTGTTTATATCTGATTTGTGTTAGTTTATCTTGTATCAATCTATTCTGTAGTCTATGTTTTTTTCATAATGCTGCAAATTTTTTTAATAATCTTAATCCTTCGCTTTGGCTTTTTTCTGGGTGAAATTGTACTGCAAATATGTTACCTTTTTGAAGTACTGCACAAAAATCAATTCCATAGTTGCATCTTCCAACAATTAATCTTTCGTCTTTTGGTACGGGGTAATAACTATGTACAAAGTAAAATGTTTGAATCTCGTTTTCTCCTTTAAATAGCGGCGAGTTAGTATCACAAAAAACATCATTCCATCCCACATGCGGTATTCTTAACTTTTCTCTGTTAAAGTTGAATTTTATTACTTCGGTGTCAAACCATCCAAGACCAGAAAATTCTCCATCTTCAAAACTTTTTTTACACATTAATTGCATCCCCAGGCAAATACCCAGAATCGGTTTTTTTTTAATTAAAACTTCTTCATTTAGAGTTAAGATGAGATTTCTTTCTTTTAAGTTTATCATCCCCTGTTCAAATGCACCTACGCCAGGTAAGATCAATTTATCCGCATTCTTTATATCTTCAAGTTCTGTAGATATCTTGTACTTTACTTTTATTTTTTCTAAAGCATTAGCTACAGAAGTTAAATTTCCTAATCCATAGTCTACAATTACTATCATTTTGATCCTCTCGGAGTATTCTCTTCCTTAAACATAGTAACCAAATCTAAGTTGTAAGCATTTTATTTTTTTATAAGAGTTTAATCGATCTAAACAAATCTATAATGTGTTCTTTAGAAATAACTTCATTTTTTGAACTGTACTCTGTCCAGTCTTTATTTAGTAATTTACCTTTAGAAAGGTATTCCGCTTCTTTAATTTCGGGATATTTTTCGATAGAAGAAGTAATCATAAACATATCTTCAAATTTATACGTTCTAGGAATCTCAGAAGAATTTATCATCAATTCATGTATCTTTTCTCCGGGTCGAATACCGATTACTTCAATTTCATTATGAGATTGATGTTTTTCTTTAAGAATTTCAATTAAATCAATAATCTTAAATGCAGGTAATTGCGGGACAAATATTTCTCCTCCCACGCCGTATCTTAAAGCATTAATCACTAAATCTACCGCTTGTTTTGGGCTGATAATAAATCGAGTCATCTCTCTATCAGTTAGAGGAATTTTTTCTTTATGTTGTATCTTTGATTCAAAAAAAGGAATAACTGAGCCAGTACTTTCTAAAACATTGCCATAACGGACACAAGTAAAAATTGTTTTTTTAAATCCGCGACTGTAATTACTTTCAGTAAATATTCTTTCACTAACAAATTTGCAAGCACCATATGTATTAACCGGAGAACAAGCTTTGTCGGTGGATATAAAAATAGCCTTTTCAACATCACATTCCCAACAAGCATTAACAACATTAAGTGTTCCAAGAATATTTGTTTTTATTGATTCATCAACGTTATATTCTAAAACGTCTAAACGTTTGAGGGCGGCAGCATGTATCACTATATTCACCCCCCGACAAGCTCGTTTAACTCGGCTGTAATCTCGAATATCTCCGATTAAACTTCGTAATCGGGGGTGATGATTAAATTCTTCTTGAAGGAGATGATGTTTAACTTCGTCTCTACTAAATACTCTAATGCTAGCAGGATGATATTTTAAGATCTCTCTGATTAAAGCTCTACCTAAAAAACCAGTTCCCCCAGTTATCAAGACCACTTTCTCTTTAAATAATTCGTTGTATATCTCTTCTTTTTCAAGAGGGTTTTCTTCAAGAGTATTAATTCTATTCTCCGCTCTTTGCAGAATAGCTGGTATTACGCTGTCTACACCGTCTTTTTCTTCGAATTTATTCATTTGATTTTAATCGAGTATAAGCCTATTTAAAGATTGCGGAAGAGTAAGCTGGAATAACTCCCTATCTTGTTCATCTAGCTGGTTATAATCTTCACATATTTCCTCGGTGTAGAATTTTTTCAGAACAAAATTTTTCTTGCGTATTTAAATACACTGCAATTAAATTTACTTAATAAACTGGTTAGTGGGAACTCAGTTTAAGACAGGGCCGGTAAATCTTTAGGACTAAAACGTGAATGGTACATCTAGTCTTTAATACCAGAAAGTTTTTAAAACGAACTTGTGAGTCAATAACTCACAGAGTTTAAAAACAACTTTAAAGCAATACCAAAAATCGTTAAAAGAGGACTGATTATTTATGATTATCTCAAAAACCCCCTTACGGATGAGCTTTGCTGGAGGGGGGACTGATTTTGCTGATTTTTACCGAAAGTATTACGGGGCAGTATTAAGTACAACTATTAATAAATACGTTTACATTTCGGTTAATAAGAGGTTTACTAAACGAGTACGAGTAGGATATTCTGAAATAGAAGATGTCCATAATGTGGATGATATCAAACATAATCTTGTTCGAGAAGCATTGAAATTAACAGGGATAACTACATCTACTGATATAGTCTATACTTCGGACTTGCTTCCTGCCAGCGAAGGGTCAGGTTTAGGATCTTCCAGCAGTCTTTTAGTAGGTACTTTAAATGCTATTCATGCGTACAAAGGGGAATATAGTTCTCCTGAAGTTTTAGCTAAAAAATCATGTCAAATAGAGATCGATATATTAAAGAGCCCGATAGGCAAACAGGACCAATATGCTGCAGCTTATGGCGGACTTAATTTTATTAAATTTAATCCGGATGAAAGTGTTTTTGTTGAGCCGATTATTCTTAAAAAAACCACAAAAAATGAATTAGAGAACAATTTGCTTCTATTTTATACGGGAACTCATACCAGATCAGACATTGTTTTATGCGAACAAAAAAGTAAAATTGGAACTAATTTAGAAATATTAAATCACATGGTACACCTGGCAGAAGAATTGAAGGATTCTTTAAGAAATAGTGATCTCACTAAATTTGGAAGCATTCTTAATCAGAATTGGGAATACAAAAAGAAGCTTTCCACTCAAGTTAGCACTTCCGTAATAGATAAGTATTATCAAAAAGCGATGGATGCCGGTGCTTTAGGGGGGAAAATATTAGGTTCTGGCGGCGGCGGCTTTCTTCTTTTTTATTGCGAGGACAAAAACAAACAAAAATTAAGAGACGCCCTTTCTGAACTTGAAGAACTGCCATTTTGTTTTGAACCGCAGGGCAGCCGGATAATTTATATAGGTGATTAAACAAAGTACAACGGATTAATGCAAAGAACCATCCGCGGTGATTAAATATGGAATTCATAAAAAATTATTTCACAGAATTAAAGAATACTCTTGATTGGATTGATCTAAAAGAAATCAAAACAGTGGTAGATGTTCTTTATGCTGCATACCATTCAGAAAAACAAATTTTTATTATCGGAAACGGGGGAAGTGCTTCAACAGCTTCTCATTTTGCTTGCGATTTAGGTAAAGGAACCTTGCAAAGAGTGTATGATGATAATGAAAAACGATTTAAAGTAATCTCTTTAACTGATAATATGGCTTTAGTTACTGCATTGGGTAATGATCTGAGTTATGATGATATTTTTTCTCAGCAATTAAAAAATCTAATCCGTCGAGGAGACATTCTTATTGCCATAACTGGAAGCGGCAATTCAAAAAATATCCTCAATGCAGTTGACTCGGCTTCAAAATGCGGAGCGGTCACTATCGGTTTTGTGGGGTTTGATGGAGGAAAATTGAAAGAAAAAGTTACACATTGTATTCACGTTAAATCCAGTCATTATGGGAGAGTAGAAGATGCTCACTTGATATTAGAGCATCTCATTTGTTCTTATCTTGCATTATTAAAGAAAAACGAAGATAAACCAAACGAAAATAAAATAATTTAAAATAAAACAACCTTAGACACTAAAAACCCCCGGGAGGAGAATTGAAAATGAAAGAAAAAGTATTAATTACTGGCATTGAAGGATTTGTGGGATCTCATCTGGCAGATTTTTTATTAGAAAAAGGAACCTACGAAGTATATGGAATAAAACGATGGAATAATTCCCGTTTGAGAAATATTCGTCATTTATTAGACAAAATAGAATTTATAGACTGTGATATTACTGATCCAATAAGTGTACGTAATTTACTTAGCACATTAAAACCAGATAAGATTTACCATCTTGCTGCAGAAAGCTTTGTTTCTCCTTCGTGGGATCACCCCACACATTATATGAATGTTAATTATAACGGTACTGTTAATTTTCTTGATGCAATGAAGGTACTAAAAATAAATCCGCGCTTTCTTATTCCTGGTTCAGGAGAGGAGCACGGAGAAATACACGAAGAAGAATTGCCCATAACTGAAGATACAATATTCAGGCCGGTGAATCCTTATGCCGTCACTAAAATTGCTCAAGATTTGATCGGATATGTGTACTATAGATCTTATGGGCTTAATGTAATCCGGACAAGAGCTTTCAATCACGAAGGTCCAAGAAGAGATTACGTTTTTGGAATAGCTTCTTATGCTTATCAAATTGCGAAGATAGAAGCAGGTAAACAAGAGTCAATAATCAAGGTGGGCCACATGGATGACAAAAGAAATTTTACCCACGTAAAGGATTTAGTTAAAGCTTATTACCTCGCTATGGAAAAATGCAAACCGGGAGAATTATATCTTATCGGTTCAGAAGATCAGTCAAAGATTCATACATTTAAGGAAGTTCTTAACATGTTAATTGAAATGTCTACTCTTGATAAGAATGCAGTTAAAATTGAAGTAGAGCCAAAGTTTGTTCGACCGACTAGTGTTCCTAGATTAATCGGAGACACGCGAAAATTTAGAGAACTGACCGGCTGGAAGCCAGAGATTAGTTTTGAAGAATTATTAAAGGATATCTTAGATTATTGGAGGGATTTTGTCAGGCAGGGCCTATACTAAGATTGATGAATTAAACTAACTGAGCAAACAATCATTCAACAATCATTCCACAATTATACGCCGGTTATCCTTCAGCTATCAGTCATTTATCTAACTAAAATGATCTCTAAAATTAAACAAGCGGTAATCCTCGCAGGAGGAATGGGAACTAGGTTAAGGCCGATTACCGATACTCTTCCTAAGCCGATGATTCCTATGAATGGAAAACCTTTTCTTGAACATTTGATTAAGATGCTTAAAGAAAATAGCATCGAAGAAGTCGTTTTACTTCTAGGCTATCTCCCGCAAAAAGTTCAAGAGCATTTTGGCGATGGTTCAAAATTCGGTTTGAAGATAAGATATTCAATAGGAGATGTTTCTTTTGAAACCGGTAAGAGATTAAAAGATGCAGAAGAAATAGTAAATCAAAACTTTTTGTTGTTATACTGCGATAATTATTGGCCGTTAAATTTGGGAAAACTCTTAGCTTATCATAACGCCCGCAATGTTAAGGCTACAGTTACACTTTATACTAACAAAGATAACTTTTCTAAAAGCAATATGCGTCTTGATGACCAGGGTTATGTTACTTTGTACGATAAAACCCGCCAAGAAAAAAATCTCTCGGGAGTAGAAATTGGATTCTATGTTTTTAGTAAAGACATTTTTAGCATGATGCCGAAAACAAATTTCTCTTTTGAAAAGGAGATTCTCCCCCAACTAATCGCAAAAAAACAATTGGCTGGATATCCCACTGATCATCGGTATTATAGTGTCGGAAGTTTAGAGAGATTGCCAGTAACTGAAGATTTTTTAAAACAAAAAAAAGTAGTTTTTTTAGACCGGGACGGAGTGATAAATCGAAAAGCACCTAAAGCAGATTACATCAAAACTTGGAAAGAATTTCAATTTCTTCCCGGTTCGCTTGAAGCAATGAGGCGACTTACAGAAAACGGATACGAACTGTACCTTATTTCAAACCAAGCAAGTATAGCCAGGCGAATAATGACCGAAGAAGATTTAACCGAGATACATCAAAATATGATCCGGGTGCTAGAAGAAAACGGAATAAGACTAAAAAAGATATACTATTGTCCTCATGGATGGAATGACGGCTGTGAATGTAGAAAACCAAAACCCGGGATGTTCTACCAAGCAGGGAAAGAAAATAATTTGAATCTAAGCAAAGCAGTTTTCATCGGAGATGATGAACGGGATGAGTTAGCAGGAGAAGCGGCAGGGATAAAAACTTTTTTGGTCACTCCTGAAAAAAGTCTGTTGAATGTTGTCAACGAGATTATCCCGCCACAGAATAATCTTGGATAGCCCTTCAAAAATGGAAAAGATTAAACTTGATGTTCCGACTCTTATCCTAGGAGCAGGAATCGCGGCCAGCGGAAAAACAACTTTTTTTCGAGAATTAGCAAAGTACGTTTATGATGCATTTCTAATAGATAAGGACACGGTTAAAGAAGCGTTTTTATTAAAACCAGCCATACTGCCAGGTTTTGGTACGGAACCAATGTTAAACTATAAACTTTCTGGTTCGGCAATTTCCGATAGTAGTGTTTATTATCACAAAAATGTGAAACTACAATCGTATCGCTTATTGTTAGAGCTAGCTAAAGATAACCTCGCCGTTGGCAAGCACCCTATTTTAGACGCCCCATATGTAAAAGAATTACGGAATGGTTATTTATCCGAGATCATTGCCCCATTTTTTGAAGGAATCACTCCTCGAATAAAAATTATCTTCTGTTATGCTCCGGAAGAAGTTATCAAGCAGCGGATGAAAGAACGAGGCATGAAAAGAGATCAAGCTAAATTAGTTTCTGAAGAATCGTGGAAAACATTTCTTGTAGAACAACCTATCATGCCGCCAGAATTAGAGTCAATAGACCATATAAAAGTAGATACTACTTTACCTTTAGAAGAGAGGTTAAAGACAGCGTTAGATTATTTGAGAGAATAACAATTTCCATAAATTTGTTAATCTGGAGAATTATTAGTCTAAACTATTTTTCTATCAAAAAGGTATGCGTAACTTAGGTTTAATTATCAATCTCTGAGAGTATCGCTTACAAAATAGATGCATCTTTATGTCAGAAATGCTTGCGAAAACCTCGCACTTTAGTGCGAGGATGAGCATTTCTGAGCATCCTAAAAATCTGCCTGTTAAAGCAGGTGTCCGAACAAACTCCGCACTTTAGTGCGGAGTAGGACACCTGCGGCAGATTTTTATGATAATATCAGTTTATACATTAAAACTGGCAGTACAATATCTAACTACTCCCAATAACTTAATCTGTCAGTTAGATTTATACTTTAAAATAAAGCATAAACAAAAGGAGATAATGCACTACTCTGTCCAAATATTATTAATACGCCCACAAAAATAAGCATGATGATTATTGGAGCAAGCCACCAAACTTTTCTTACCTTTAAAAAATTCCATAATTCTAATAATAACGGTTGATTATTATTTCTTGTAGAATCACCCTCATCATTATTAATTGGATTATTGCCGTTTGTGTTATCATCCATTTTGTATTACCTCCATATTTTTTGTAAAATAAGAGTCATAAGGGGTACAAACTATTGGTTCTTTCCTTACATTAAAACAGGTATTTATTAAAACAGGTATTCCTGAAAGTTTGCCAAACTCTTTTGCTAACAATTCACCAGCAATCTTGTTTCCTTCAATTGAGAAATGACAGTCAATATCAAAATACAACTTTTTATTTTTTGACTGCTTTAGTCCAGGTAACAAATTTATAACTGTGATATTATTAGCTTTACCAAAATTTATTAAATGGTCTATCTCAAGGGTATCACCGATACCATAAACTTGTGTTTTCCCCGGAATTAAAACTATAATAAAAGTGGCATTATTATCTTCCACTATTTTCTTTGATTCTAATAATAAAGTATCTATAACTTCAAATGTTTTATTTATATCTGGATAATAATAACGAAAATATCCATAATGAGTATGCAAATAATTTCGCAACAAGTCAATATTGATTAATTTGTTTCTGAGAAATACAAAAAAGCTAGAATAACTTAAGAACCTATTTATCTTTATTAGTGTATTTTCTTCATCTATATTAAGTGATTTCCAATCTTTGCGTATGGGAACAGGATTGTTAATATTTTTTAGTGTATTATTTTCAAGAATAAAGAATGGTTTTGGATATGTAAATGCTCTATCAAATGCAACATCCGCTAAATCGTTATCATAAGCAAATACAACAAAATCTGGCTCATATTTTATTCCCTCAGTTTTTAATAATAAATATTCTTGATCTGTTCCATAACCACATAATCCAAAATTAATTATCTCATATTTTTTAGAGCCCTTATTTATCTCATTACCGAATATGGTTGTATATCGCTGTGACCAATTAACACCAGAACCCCATGTAAAAGAATCACCAAAAAATTCAATTCTTATGGTATCATTAGGTTTGCTATAATTAGATTCAACATCTCTTATGGATTTGGAGTTTATTTCTAAGTAAAAAGCAGAATCTACTACATAAGATACCCCACTTGTATTTGTTCTTTGCTTCCATCCCAATAAAGAGTCATATTCAAAATACTGAAATGTATTGTTAAATTCATATCTTGCTTTAGGTTCTAATATTCTTGTTGTTATTTCTGCGGTTACCCAAAATATTATTATAACTAGTAATAACAAAGATAAATTTATTAATAACTTTGTATACTTCATTTTAACCTCCCAAAGGTTATCCAATATCCACCTTCTCGATGAATTTTCCATATCCATTTCAATTGTATACACGTTCTAAATAAAACTGCTGGTGCTTTCTCTTTATTCCAACACCCAGCAATATCCAGATTATAATCTACCCGGGGCGGTACAATTTGTGAATAAGAGATATTATTGTTCTTAAACCAGCTTAAAACCTCACCTATTGTATGTGAAGTTTCATGTGGATGAAGATACTGGTCATTCCACCATCCTCTTGCCCGCTCCTTGTCTTCAACATCACCTATCTGCATTTTAATAAATTTATCTTTTACCTTTTGATTATTTTTAAAAATTGTTTTTGCTAACATAATCCTTATCTTTAAAGGCATCCTTCCATATCTATTATAAAGCCCTATTGTAATATGTCCTTTTGGTTTTAAAAGTTTTAGGATATTCTTAAAGCCCCTGTAAGCATCCCCCGTATGATGCAAGACTCCTAAACATAAAACATAGTCAAACCTCATTCCAATATCTTTAATTTGAGTTTCATCTAGAATATCCACTTTTTTCAGATGCAATGAGTCTAATTCTAATTTTTCTTTTAAGGATTTTGCCTTGTTTAAGCTGCCGTCAGAAAAGTCTATGCCGTACACACATTTTCTCCTTAAAGATAAAAAAGCAGATAATTGCCCAGTGCCTGTGCCAACATCTATGATAGTTGCGTCCTCAGGTATGCTCCTGTCCAGTATTTCTGCAAACTTTGATGCTCTTAGCCTCAAATCTTCTTTGGAATTAAACCTTTCCAATTCATAATCTGGGAAGGGTGTTTTATTGTAAAAATTTTGTACTATAATTTTAATCGGCGAGTTCATATAAATTCATTCTCCATCCGCTATTCAAATTAATCTTTTGCATACTTCTCACTATTCCACATATCCTGCGGGTTATCCTCTCGTTTTATTAAAAATTTATCCATAACCAAATAATCAATTCCTGTACCCATCATACATTTATACGCATCACCCGGAGTACACACAATTGGTTCTCCACGTATATTAAAACTAGTATTTATCAGTATAGGTATTCCTGAGAGTTTGCCAAACTTTTTTATCAATTCGTAATAAAGTGGGTTTTGTTCTTTTCTTATTGTTTGTAGTCTGCCACTTCCATCAACATGAGTTACTGAAGGTATCTTCTTATGCCACCTTTTTTTAATTTGATAGACCATCAGCATAAAATCTGTGGGTAAAGGTATTGGCTTATCGCATTTAAAATATTTTTGAGCATCATTATTGCAAACAACTGGTGCAAAGGGTCTAAACTTTTCCCGATGTTTAACTTTTAGATTTAATATTTCTTGCATTTTTGGATTGCATGCGTTAGACAAAATACTTCTTGCGCCAAGTGCTCTAGGTCCCCATTCCATCCTTCCTTGAAACCAGCCGATTACATTATCTTTATGAATCAATTGAGCAGTTATGTTTATTAATTCTTTGTTATCCTTAACTTTAGAGTATTTTATTTTATTTTTTTCTAAGAACGATTTGATTTCAGATGTTGAAAAACTCGGACCCAAATATGCATTATTCAATACAAAGTCTCTTTCATTTCCTAAGATGGTATGATAAATGTAAGAAGCTACTCCTATACTAGTCCCACCATCACTGGGATCGGGCTGAAGCCAAATATTTTTAAAGGGAGTGTTATTTAGTATTTTTCCATTAGCTACGCTGTTTAATCCACATCCTCCTGCAATAACTATATTTTCACATTTAATTTCGCGGTAAACATGATTTAACATTTTAAACAATACATCTTCATAGATTAATTGTACTGCTGCAGCAATATCTTTATGTCTTTGAGTTATTTCAGAGTCTTTGGTTCTAATAGAACCATCAAGAAGCTGACAGAGTTTTTTAGAAGGCATTTTATCTTTATAATAATACACAAAGTAATTCATATTTAATCTGTAGCTGCCATCATCTTTAATATCAATGACTTTTTTTAGTTTTTCATAATAAATGTTCTTTGTTCTATCCATTAAACCATAAGGGCTTAATCCCATAACCTTATACTCTGAGTTATTAACACTAAATCCAAGATACGCAGTAATCGCAGAATATAACAATCCTAGAGAGTGAGGAAATTTTATTTCCTTATTTAACTGAATTTCTTTGCCCTCGCCAATCCCCCAGGTAGTGGTAGTCCATTCTCCCACCCCATCTATTGTTAAAATTGCCGCTTTTTTAAAAGGACTGATCAAAAAACAACTAGCCGCATGTGCTAAGTGATGCTCGACAAAGAGTACTCCCTTTTTATATTTCAATTTTTTTTTAACTTCTCTGGTTACTCTTAATTTTTCATTAATCCACGAAGGGAGAGAAGAAAGGAATGTTTTAATACTTAACGGGAAAGCTTCTATGTGTTGTGATAATACTCTTTCAAATTTAATTAATGGTTTTTCGTAAAATCCGATATAATCGATTTCATTAATAGTAATCAGTTGGTGTTCAAGACAAAATTTAATGGCGTTAATAGGAAACGTAGTATCATGCTTTTTTCTGGTAAACCGTTCTTCTTGTGCAGCCGCTACTATTATCCCATCTTTTAATAAAGCGGCGGAAGAATCATGGTAGTAACAGCTTATTCCAAGTATGTACATTTTTAACCTCAAAATTGTTTATAATACTCTTTAATTGATTTCTTTTTTAAGTTTAGATCCGTCCAGTAAGATTTTTCATTTTTTGATAAATCTGTATCTAAAAAATGTTTATGGAATAGTTTAGCAATAATTGAAGTAAAACCAATTCCTATAAAATAAACGATGAGTAATAAACCAGAATTGATGATAATTGAAATGGTTTGTCCAAATTGACGCATTCCTTCTTTAAATCCGCTGAGAAAAAAAAATATTTTATTCATTTTAGCCACCGTTTGATAATCATCCCTATAGACACTATTAATAAAGTTAATCCGACTAAATGAAAATAAGACCACCCAGAAGGAATTTTGTTTAAATAAAACATTATGCCCCCCATTACTGTTGTAAATAATAAGTAAGAACTAAAATAACCTATCCTTTTTCCCCAAAACTTAAAAGATTCATGTTTTTCGGTTTCCATTTTTTTTTATATAACCAAATGGGATAACAAATATCAAAGAGTAGATCTCCAGTTTATATATCTTTATTTTTGAGACAGGGTTGAACGAAGTTTAATAAATTGTCCACAGTAATCATGTCTTATATAATTAAATACTAACATTTAACTTGTTGTGTTGTATCAATTCTTTGATATTTTTTTCTGCAATGATTAAGAAGGATAACGCTTGGGCTAATTCATTATCAATATCCTCTTTATATGGTGGATCACTTTTCAACAATTCATGAGCAAAAATTAAATGCTCTTGGTAACACTGAAATTTTCTCATCACTCGTAACAGTTCACTCTCTGCATGATGACAAGTAGTCACATGTTTACTCAATAATTCTTTGGCCTTGTTTAGGTCATTGTTGATTATCGCTCGTTGTACTTCTTGTATCGCTTCTCGGTATAATGCCATGTTTAATAACCTTTATATACTGGTTCTTTTAATTTTTTTAGAAAAACTAATTGTTTAAATATCTTGTGGAAGATGCAAAAAATGTGGAGATGATGAACTATGCAAATTAAACCGCTTGGTTTAGAAAGAGTTTTTGAAATACAACTGGCATCCCCTAAGGATGAACGCGGGTTTTTCTGTCGAACATATGACCATCAGATTTTTAAGGAACAAGGATTGCATAGGGACTGGGTTCAAGAAAGTTTATCTTTTTCTAAAGTTAAAGGTACGGTCCGGGGCATGCATTTCCAGCACCCCCCCCATAGTGAAACAAAACTGATTACTGCAATCAGCGGAGAAGTCTTTTTTGCAGTTGTTGACTTAAGGAAAGATTCTCCAACATTCGGCCGATGGATTAGTCGGATCCTTTCTGAAGAAAGGATGAACGGTTTATACGTTCCTCGAGGATGCGCCAATGGTTTATACACTTTAACAGACAATTGCCGGCTAGCATATAAAATGGACAATCTATACTCCAAAGAAAATGAAGATATTATCAGATGGGATGATCCAACTATCGGGATTGAATGGCCAATCAAAAGGCCAGTTTTAATTTCTGAACGGGATTCGAAAGGCCAAAATTTTAATACCTTCAAAGAAAAATATGGAGGATTGTAGATACAGTCTTACGAAAAATAAGGCATAAGACATATTTCTTTGCAGATATCTGCTCAAATCAAAATGAGAATACTTGTTACTGGCGGAACCGGGTTCATCGGGAAACATTTGGTAGAACGATTAGATCATAAACTTAATGAAGTTTTATTGCTATCTCGCAATCCACAAGACTTCTCCTCATTAGAGTCAGAAAATGTAAAATTAATGCAAGGGGATCTTTCTAACATTGATACCTGGAAACATAAAGTCAAAGAGTTTAGTCCCCACGCAGCTATACACTTGGCGTGGGAAGGAATACCAGATTACCGCTCAGTAACAAGCATTAAGAATTTAAATCACGGACTTAGTTTATATTCCATCTTAATCGAAAGCGGCTGTAAAAAAATAATCAGTACAGGAAGTTGTTGGGAATACGGCAAGCAAACTGGTTGTCTTAATGAGTCCCAAGTTATACATCCCCATAATGCGTTTGCCTCGGCCAAAAATTCCTTGCACTGGGCGGGGAAATATCTTTCAGAAGAGAACGGTATCGATTTTGCTTGGCTGAGATTATTTTACGTTTATGGTCCGAACCAAAGAAAGGATGCCCTTATACCATATATTATACGTTGTATCAAAGAAAATACAAAACCAGAAATAAAAACTCCTTCGGCCAAAAATGACTTTGTTTATGTAGGGGATGTAGCGGATGCAATTATTGCAGTACTTCAGCACGATACACCTAATTTGAGAAGTTCCGTTTACAATGTTGGTTCAGGTAATTTAACTGGTGTGAAAGAAATAATTCACCAAGTTTATACACATTTAAATATTACCCCGGAGGTTACATTTTTAGAAGATAAGGCGGAAGTTTTATACGATGGATCCTGGGCAGATTTAATTAAGATTAGAGAAGATACTGGTTGGAAGCCAGCAGTAAGTATTAGTGAAGGGATATTACGAATGATGACTATGAGTGAACGGAGTGAATACGATGTCTAACGATTGTAATATGTTTAAGGATATCGAAGAAAAAAAAGTTTTAATTACTGGGGCAAGCGGGGGTATTGGTTCCGAAATGGCCAGAATTTTTGCTGAATATGGGGCTTTTGTAGGAATGCATTACTCCGGAGATGAAAGAGGAAAAAATACTCTTTTAAAATTAAAAGAAGAGACCAAAACCGACCCAGAAAAAATGAGATTATTCCCCGGTGATCTTTTAGATTCAAAAATCCGAAGTACTTTGGTAGAGTCTTTTGTTGAAGCTTTTGGGGGAATAGACATCCTGATTAATAATGCTGGAGCTATGTTTGATTATAAACATTTTTCCGAGTTGGATGAAGAATCTTGGAATAAGTCTTTCGATCTTAACACTAAAGCACCATTTCGGCTTTCAATTAGTGCATTCGAGTATATGAAACAGAATGGAGGAAAAATAATCAATATCAGTTCGGTTAATGTAAAATACGGGGGGAGCGGAAAAAGCTTACCCTATGTTGCTTCAAAAGCAGCAATGGATAGTTTAACCAAGGGTTTTGCAAGAGAAGGAGCGCAATATAATATCTTGGTTAATTCTATTCGTTGTGGAGTTATTGAGAGCCCGATGCATACAAAAATACCTGGTTACACCGAAGAAAATCTTCAGAAACGAATTGAATTAATTCTTTTGAAGAGATCAGGAAAGCCGAAGGATATTGCTCGTATGGCTTTATTTTTAGCTTCAGACGCAGGAAATTTTATAACCGGACAGACTATTTCTGTTTCCGGAGGAGACTAGAGTAGTCCTAACTTGTTAAAATGGCAACTAACCCCGAAAGATTAAGAACAGAAATATTTAAGTTAGTCAAAGATTATTACTACGAAGTCCACGAAAAAAAAGAAAGATTCATACCGGGAAAAACGTTTATTTCTCATGCTTCAAGAGTATATAACGAAGAGGAGCTGGTACACTTAATAGATTCCAGTCTTGATTTTTGGCTCACTTCAGGTAGATTTACCAAACAGTTTGAACGAGGATTTGCTGACTTTTTAGGATCCAGATACTGTCTATTAGTTAATTCGGGGTCTTCGGCTAACCTCTTGGCGATAACAGCGTTAACTTCACCAGAATTAAAAGAAAAAAGGCTTAAGCCGGGAGACGAAGTTCTTACCGTTGCTTGTGCTTTCCCCACTACAGTTAACCCAATAGTCCAAAACAATCTGATTCCAGTGTTCTTAGATGTGGATTTAGAGACAAGTAATATTCAAGCAGATAAAATTGAAAACGCATTATCCAACAAAACTAAAGCTATATTTTTGGCTCATAGCTTAGGTAACCCGTTTGATTTAGAGAAAGTAATTTCTGTAGCAAAAAAAAATAATCTCTGGGTAATCGAAGATAATTGCGATGCTTTAGGTTCAAAGTTCGGCGGCAAATATACTGGAACCTTTGGAGATATCTCTACTTATAGTTTTTATCCTGCACATTATATCACTACTGGAGAAGGAGGAGCACTTGTTACCAACAGCTCAGTATTGCATAAGTTAATCGCTTCATTCAGGGATTGGGGAAGGCACTGCTGGTGCGAGACTGGATGTGATGATACCTGCGGAAAAAGATTTGATTGGCAAATAGGGACACTTCCCCATGGTTATGATCATAAATTTATTTATTCACATCGGGGATACAATCTAAAAATGACGGATATGCAGGCGGCTATTGGCGTAGCTCAACTAAAAAAATTGCCAGGTTTCATCGAAAAACGACGGGAAAATTGGAATTATTTTTATGAACACCTTAAGAAATACGAAAACTTGTTTATTTTACCAAAACCAACTGAAAATTCTCATCCTAGCTGGTTCGGTTTTTCTTTGACTGTTAGAGAGAACGCCCCGTTTTCCAGAAACGATATCACAAAGTACTTAAATGATCATCAAATTGGAACCCGTTTACTATTTTCGGGAAACATCACTCGCCACCCCAGTTTTGATGATGTAAATTATAGAATTCATGAAAATCTTAATAATACCGATTATATAATGAACAATCTGTTTTGGTTTGGAGTCTATCCTGGAATTAGTTCTGAAATGAGGGAGTATATAGTACACACACTCGAAGAATTCCTAGGGGATTATGAAAAATGAAACTATTTATTACTGGAGCTGCTGGCTTTGTGGGAAAAGAATTGATTTCACAATGCCGACAAAACGGAATAGACTATGTTGCCGTTGATCTTATAGATAGTCTTCTTCCTCATCATCATGCGGCAGATATCCGTTCAAAAGAGATAGGACTTTTAATTCCTGAAGAGGCAGATGCAGTAATCCACTTAGCGGGATTAACAAGCGATCCTTTATGCAAAAACAAAGCGTATGATTGTTTTGAAGCCAACCTTATGGCTACTTTAAATTTAATGGACGCGGCTTATAAGAAAGGTGTTAAACAATTTATCTTTTCTTCTACGGAATGGGTTTACGGGCCGTTTAAAGAAGGAGAAATCAAGGATGAGTATTCTTTAATTGATATAACTAAACTTGATTCTGAATATGCGTTATCCAAACTTGTGGTAGAGTCAAGTTTAAGACAGAAATTCCGGCACGGTTTTTGTGCAGTAACCATCTTACGTTTTGGTATTATCTATGGTTGCCGGGAAAAAGGATCGGCAGTCGAATCCATTTTTAATGCAGTTAAGACAAAAGATAAAGTAACTATTGGCTCGTTGAACACCGGAAGATGTTTTATTCATGTTTCAGATATAGTTTCGGGGATTATGCACTCGATAGGACTCAAGGGTTTTAATATTATTAATCTTCAGGGAGACAAACTGATTACTCTTAAAGATTTGATCGAAACTTCGCAAGAAATATTAAATAAGGAAGTTATAGTTGAAGAGTCTGATTCAAACAATATCAGTATTAGAAATGTTTCTAATCAAATGGCATTTCAAATGCTTAGCTGGCAGCCAAAAATTGATTTAGAAGAGGGATTGAAGAGGTTAAACAATTTTTTATCGACCAATAAGTGAATCTGTTACAATTTCTTTGATTTCTGTTTGGTTCTCAAGCAATAATCCGCTCGGTAATATCTTTCTATTTTTTATTAATCTGACAGTAAAATCTGTTAAAGACGATTTTTTATTCTTTTAATAGAATACTTAAGATATCAACCTCTGAACAGCGTCTCGTATAGTTATATACTTTGTTCTAAAAAACTCTAATTCATGATAATACTTGATCATTGATTTGTATAACGGGCTAACCATAAAAAAGGCCATACTGCAGTTTTTGCAATGTATTCTTAAGGTATAATACACGAGATTGTCTATTCGACAGTTCTGATAAATTAACGTATTTTCACAATATGGACATCGGACTCCGATAGAATATTTTCCTTTAGTATTTTTTTTGACGTTTAACGGAGAAATATATTTAACATGTTTAATTCTTAATTCTAATATTTTCTTTTTTAATGTTAATATTTCCTCATCTGTCATTGAATCAGTCATGTTAAACCAGTTTATTAAATACATCTGGTTCTCAATAAAATCTGTTTTATTTGTGATTATTCCTTTTTTAAGACAATGTTTATACATCTCAGTTCCGGGGTAAGGTTGAATAAAATTTAATTGAACCTGTCCGTTACAATGATCTTTCCAATAATCTAATGTTTCTCTAGCTGTTTCTTTAGTCTCCGCTCGGTCTCCGAAGATAAAACTTCCATTGATTATTAATCCACATTTTTTAGTAAGTTTTACTGCATTATCAATCTGTTGGGGGGTTATAGGTTTTTTCATGCTTTTTAAGATAATAGGACTATAACTCTCCAGGCCATAGCTTACTGCGCTACAACCCGCATCTTTCAAACGTATAAGCATTTCTTCAGATACATTTTGGACGGTTAATTGACAAAACCATTTGTATTCCCCCGGATATTCTTTAAAAACGTCTTTAATTCTTTTACAAAAATCGTCAAGTCTTTCTGTATTTACCGCAAATAAATCATCATAAAAAAAAAGAAGATTGATATGATATTTTTCAATAGCATATCTAATTTCCTGAATAATATTATCCAAAGATCTAACTCGGTATTTAATTCCCAGGCAATGATAACAAAAAGTGCATTGAAATGGACAACCCCTACTACAGATGATGGGGTACGGTCGAGGATAATCAAAAAGCGTATACGGGACTTCGTTAGAACTTTGATTACTTAAATATTCTGGAAGTTCTAGTAAATCAAAATCGGGGAATGGTAAAGAATCTAAATCGTTTATAACCTCCCGAGCGGGAGTGATAATCATTTCCTTCTTGTCGTTCCAGTAGATAATCCCTCTGATATCGTTAGCTATTGTTTTCATCTCTAAAGATTTAAGCAATTCTTGAATGGTAATTTCTCCTTCTCCAATAATCGCAAAATCTGGGTTTAAAGATTCAAAGATTAGTTTAGGTTCACTCGTTATTAAAGCTCCTCCGATAATTATCTTTGGAAGAGAAGGATGTAATCTGCAGATTCGTATAATCTCTTTGATAGAATGGTGGCCGAGTCCCAAAAAACCTGAGCAAACAACATCATATTTTTTCTGGGATAAAGATTTTTTGACAAGATCTTCTACCGTTCCATCAAGATGATTTAGGTTTAAACAATCCAGATTATACCCCGCTTTTTTTATAACCGCGGAAATATATCCAAGACCTAACGGAAAATTATAATTATAATCTTTTTTTCTAGTAAGATTATATCTCGGAACAATCAATAAAATTTCCATGAACCAGATAAGTCCTCTTCTTTGTATATAAATATTGTTGTGATTCAGTTAACGATACGGTTTAATAAGTATCAATAAACTCAAACAGTATTTTGTGTTAATAGGTTTACAAATGAACTTTAACGAGAGATAGTTCAATAACGCTTAAAAATAAAGCTTAAAGTTCTATTCTCAGTATGGATGCGCGCAAAGAAGAGTTTAAGGAAGGCTGTTTAATTTGTAAATGCACAGAATACACCTCAATTTTTGAGTATGATCATCCGGATCAGTATGAACAGGCAATCGGAGTAGAAAAAGAAGGATACTTTCGGAAATGGGTTCAATGCAAAAACTGCGGTTTTTATTATTCCCTCTATTCAAGGGATAAAGAAATTCTTAACAAGATTTATGAAGTTTCTTATCGCAGTCAGGATTCCTCCTGGAGAAAACATCCCCCCGAAGAGTTATTTCATATAATTATCAATTTACCTTCTGAAGAATCTGAAACAAAGTCTCGAGTAGAATGGATCAAACAGAATATGCGTTCTCTTTGGAGAGATGGCATCGTAGCCAAAAAAACACCCCCCCTTAATCTTCTCGATATCGGCGGAGGAAATGGAGTTTTTGCTTATGAATTTGGAGAAGAAAAACTTTGGATTCCTCATGTCATTGATCCTGATGAAAATGCCCAGTTCCTTAAATCAAAACTTAAGATGGAGTTTGTTCAAAGCGGATATAAATCAAATTTGTTCGGAAAGAAGTTTGATTTCATCTCTTTAATATATGTTTTAGAGCACTTAAATAATCCCAGATCATTCATTGAGGATTTAAAGAAAGATTTGAAGGAGGATTCATTTATTTATATTGAAGTTCCGGATGCGTTTTGTTTTAAATACAAAGATAAAACGGATGATATTTTCAATTCCTGTCATCTTTGGATGTTTAGTAGTTATACTTTAATAACCTTTTTAAATGACTGTGGGGTAGAAGTATTCTGTTTAAATCGAGTAAAAACTAAGCGCGGCCACTATGCCCTGATGGTGCTTGCAGGAAAAAAATGAAGTCCCCAGTAGATTCCAAAAAGAGGTTCCTAAAAGAGGATACTCTTTAGAGATAATTAGTTCCACTATAAAATACTACAATCCCCTTTGCCAGTATAAACCTTAAACCCATGGAAACAATAAATCAAATAAATCGCGTTGTTTTACTTAATGTCTCTGGAAATCTTAATCAGGTTCAACTGCCAATAGGGTTGGGAATCTTAATAAATTCTCTAAAATTGAACAATATTCCAGTTAGTTTAATTGATTTCCTTCCCGTACCAGTTAATAAACGAGAAGAGTATTTTCTAAGCAGGATTTCCCCCGAGCCGTGTATTTATGGATTTACTATTATCGGAGGGAATAATAATCTCAAAGAAGTGGAAAAATATGCTCAAAGATTACTTCAGATTAATCCGAAAAGTATTATTGTCTACGGAGGTCCGTTGCCATCTTCTGCTCCAGAGACATTATTGAGAAAATGTTCTTGCCAGTATATCGTACGAGGTGAAGGCGAAGTTTCTTTCCCTAAACTGGTAAAATCAATTTTTGAAGGTAATTATTATCCCGAAGATATCTCCGGAGTTTATTACCTTAAAGAAGGAAATTTTATTGGAAAAAAAAACGAGATGATAAGAAAACTAGACCAGTATTCAAAAGTTGATTACAGTCTTTTTGATATGGAATTTTATATAGCTTACCTCAATGAGACCGGACAATCTTTTGAGATTATGGCATCAAAGGGCTGTCCTTACAACTGTTATTTCTGTTTTAAATCAGGAGGAACGGGAATGTCTACAAAAACTGCTTCTGCGGTTTTAGATGAAATAGAACACATTCGTAAAACATATAACATGAACCGATTCTATTTTGTTGATGAAAACTTTTTTGCTGCAAAGTCTTTCTTCAAGGATTTTATCGAAGAAAAACAAAAGCGGGGATTAGAATTTACCTTTATCATCCAAGCTAGAATTGATTCATTCGATAGAGAGATGCTGCAGCTGGCCAAAGACCATGGCTTGGTGGGGATGAGCACGGCCATCGAAGCTGTTTCCCAAGAAGAATTGGATCGAATCAAGAAGAATATCCAATTCAGCCACATTGAGAGTCAGCTAAACCTGATGAAAGAAGTGGGCGTCCAGGTTTGGGCAGATTTTATTATAGGGTTTCCAGGGGATACTATTGAGGGGTATAAACAGATAATAAAATTTGTCAGAAAACACAAACTGGAAAAAAGATTTAAGCTGTCTTATCTCACCCCTCTGCCAGGAACGCAGCTTTGGGAAGAAGCCGTACAAAAAGGCCTGATCAAGGATGAATTCGAGTATATCCATAGTATGGGGGATCTTTTTTTTGAGCGTATGGCGAATTTAACTAGATTCACCGATGAGGTATTAGATCACTATTACAATGAAATTGCATCTATCGGGCGGAGGCCGGTAGATTATCCCAAACATCAGAGATACCTTAGTCAGATTCGAGAGATTCATTAAAGAGATAGTGTAACCTGTCCAATATAAAGTTTAACTTATTAAATTATTTAATGAACAAAAAAAAATGGTGCAAAAATAAATGGAAGATAATTTGATTATACCTCGTCGAGTAACTATCGAAACAATCTTTGGATGTAATGCTCACTGCACTATGTGCGTGATAGACCAACCAACTACTCGAACAAAAGGGATTATGTCCCAAGAGCTATTCAAAAAAATAGTTGATGAACTGGTGCCTTACAAAGACAATCTGGAAATGTTTGATCTTTTTGGCTTAGGTGAACCCTTGTTGGATCCGCACATATTTGAACGAGTGAGGTATGTCAAGGAAAAAGGTTTCAGAAATCTTGCGTTTAGTACTAACGCAGATCTTCTTAATGAAGAAAAACAAAGAAAACTGCTGGAAACCGGAATCGATTCCGTACTGTTCAGTGTTGATGGAATCGATAAAGAGACCCATGAAAGAATCCGGAGGGGCGTAAGTTTTGAGAGAGTAGTAAACAATATTTTGGGGATAATAAAGATGAGAGATGAAGGTGATTATAAAACCAGGTTTATTGTGCGTTCTATTATACAAGATTCTAATCGAGATGGGTGGGAACAGTATCGCACTTTTTGGAAATCAAGACTCTCCGAAGAAAGAAAAGATATGCTGATTAAGTATAACCTGCATTCCTGGGGAGGCGCAGTTTTTTCTAAAGATACTGTCTTAGGGAATTCTGGAAGAGATCCAGAAATAGAAAAGCAGCCCTGCCATCATTTTTTGGAGAACTTGTATATCCTTGCGGATGGGACTTTGCCGCTCTGCCATGAAGATGCTCTCTGTGCTCAATATGCGGCCAGTAATGCGCGGGATAAAACCCCCATAGAAGCTTTTAACTCCCCTGCGCGTCAGTGGATGAGAAAAATTCATTTAGAAGGTAGAAAAGACATTTTTAGCTTGTGTAAAGAGTGCACTATTCTTTATAGCGAAAAAGAAAGGATAAAATCATAGCCACTTAATCCGGTAAATAAAAAATTAGCAATCAGTTAGGTGAATAATCCACTGAACAAAATAATTGCAGATAATCTGTGAAGCATCATGAAAATAACTAAACTTGGTTTGGAAGGTTTGTTTGAGATAACTCCAGAGTCACATAATGATTTTAGGGGATTTTTAACGCGTGTTTGGGATGATAACATATTTCAAGAAGCAGGGCTGAATGCAAAGTGGGTTCAAGAAAGCCACTCTCACACAGAAAAAAGAAATACTATCAGAGGGTTTCATGTTCAGTTTTCCCCTTATACTGAAGCTAAGTTAATCCGAGCAATCAAGGGGGAAGTAAAGTGGGTAGTTGTCGACTTGAGAAAGAACTCTTCCACCTTTGGACAATGGACTTCGGCTGTCCTTACAGATAAATTAAAAAATATCCTATACATAGACAAAGGTTTTGCTAATGGCTCTATAACTCTAAGCGATGAGGTAGACCTAATAATCAAAGCAGATAATTATTTCGGTCAAAATTTAGGAACAGGGATTAATTGGAAAGATCCTGATCTTTGTATAGATTGGGGTTTAATCCCCGAAGAGAAGCCCATCGTTCTAGAAAGAGATGATCATTATCCCTCATTTAAAGAATTTAAAGAGAGATATGGGGGGGTATAATCTAGGTACAAACATGGATTCTCACATAAATACTCCCGCATTTTCCTTGTTTAATGTAGAGTATAATCTCCTCATTGCAGAAGAACTTTTGAGATTAAGGTTAAGCCAAATGATTATTAATGAGAAGATTAAGAATAAAGAGTTTAAGATCCCGATCCATCTTGCTCTGGGTCATGAAGCAATCGCTTTTTCAGTTGAAGCTAGTATGGAACCGGCGGACCAATTAGTGTTGCCCCATCGTAATCTTCATTATAATCTTGCTCGAGAGAAATCATTAAAGCCTATAGTTGAAGAATTCTTATTAAAAGAAACTGGATTGGCAAAAAGTCAGCTAGGTTCTATGAATTTAGCTAATAAAGAGAAAGGCATTGTTTATACTTCCAGCATTTTAGGGAATAATTTGTCTGTAGCCACCGGATTAGCTTTAGGAAAAAAAGTGCGGAAAGAAAACGGGATAGTCCTAGTTGTTTTAGGAGACGGAGCTATGGAAGAAGGCAGTCTTTATGAAAACTTAGTTTTCCTTAGGAGTAATCAATTGCCGTCTTTAGTCATTATTGAGAATAATCAATGGTCATTAGCTACCAAAATTGAAGAGCGTCGGTGCGGTATTGATCTAAAGAAGTTTGCCGATTCTTTAGGTATTAAGTTTGAAAAATTAGTCGGCAATGATCCATATCAATACTTCTCCAGATTAAAAGAGCTTAAAGAGTACAGTATGTCAAATAATCTGCCAGTTTGTATTGAAGTTGAATTAGCAACTTTAGGATACTGGCATGTAAACACAGAGGGTTATGCTCCTCCAGGAAGATTTATTAATTATCATGCCGGAGCCGCTCCCACAGTCAATCTTCTTGAGTGGCCGTTGATAGAAGAATCAACCGATGATCCCCTCTTTGTTCTAAAAAAATATTTCGACGAGAACCAGCTTAGAAAGATATCGGCTAAAGTTTTACTGTCTTTACAGGAGGAATTGTTGTAAGATGAAATACTTGGAACACATAAACCAATTAATCAAAATTAAAGTCTCCGAAGCAGACAATCTAGTTATCTTCGGCCAAAATGTTAGTGCTGGCTCCTGTCTTTCCGGGCTGACAAGGAACCTTAAAGTAAAAGAGAACAGTATGATTATCAATACCCCTAACTGTGAGAACACTCTCTGCGGTATAGGCTTTGGCTTGATGCTCAATAAAGTTTCTTCTATTTTTTTTATGAAGCAGCAAGATTTTTTGCTGCTGGGCATAGACCATTTGGTCAATACTTACAATTTTATCCGGAGGGAGAATCCGTCCGCTTCATTCACTATTATGTTTATTGTGGTCGACCAAGGATATCAAGGTTTGCAGTCAAGCCTGAACAATTTAGGTGATTTTTGTTCTATCGCCAGAATTCCCGGATTTGCCATCACTAACAAAGTTGATGCAGACGAAATAATCGGTGCTCATTTGATTTCCCCCGGGTTTAGGATGATTGGGATAAGCCAACGGTTATTTAATGAAGAGTTGTCAGACCTTCCTCTGATTCACTGCAATGAAGATAAAACCCTCTTTCAATATTTTGAAGGCAAGGATGCTACCATCGTCTGTTTTAATCTTTCATTTTCATACGGATTAGAATTGCATCAACAGCTGAAAGATAAGAATCTTAATGCCTCTCTTTTTTCTGTAAATGCCGTGACTCCAATCAAGTGGGAAGAGATTATTCGAGATGTAAAACAGACAAAAAAAATTGTTGTTATTGATGATAGTAAGAGTATGAATCTTTCCTGCGATAATTTCCTCGCTCATACTCTGGATGAGTGCGAACTAAAAAGTAAGATAATCATCAAGAGAGAACTTCTTGAAGATTGGCTTTGGCCTAATTCCGATAAATTAAACCTTGATTATGCCGAGATTATAAATAAATTGAAACAGACTACACATCAAAATGAACCCTGAAGTTTATCTTGTCAATGTTACTCGAAAAGTTAATCAGATTCAATTACCAATATGGACCAGCGTTTTAGTAAATGCATTAAAAATGTCAGATATCAACGTGGAAGTTATAGATTTGCTTCCTATCCCGGAGGGAAGAAAAGAGGAGTATTTTAAGAGTAGACTTCCTAAAGAAAAGACTATCTTTGGGTTCAGTATAATCGCTGGAAATAATCATCTTAATCAAACTGAACGATATGCCCAGATGGTTTTAGAAGCTAATCCCGAGAATATAATTGTTTATGGCGGTTCCTTGCCTTCCTCTATTCCCGAATTAACTTTAGAAAACTGCCTATGTAAATATCTCATCGCAGGAGAGGGAGAGTTTTCATTTCCTTATTTAATAAAATCAATCAATCAAGGAAACCAATCTCCCGGGGATATAACTGGGTTATTTTATAAAAACGAGAACGGAGTTGTTGGAATTCCACCTAAAAGAATACACAGTCTTACGGAATATTCAAAACCGGATTATGGCCTTCTAGATATGAATTTTTATGTAAACTACCTGAATGAAACAAATCAATCTTTTGAGCTTATGGCTTCTAGAGGATGCAGGGGAAACTGCTCTTTTTGTTTTAAATTTTGTGGGCCAGGATTCTCTATGAAACGCCCCGATGCAGTTCTTGATGAAATACAGGAGATTATTGATAAATATCAATTAAGAAGGTTTTACTTTGTAGATGAAAACTTTTTTGATTCAAATAGATTTTTTCTGGAATTCATTAAACTAAAACAAGAAAGAAAAATGGATTTTACATTCCGGGGGCAAGCAAGATTAGATTGTATTGACCAGGAAATGCTTACTCTTGGGAAAGAGAATGGTTTAGTCTGTATCAGTACTGGAATAGAATCGTATTCTCAAAAAACATTAGATCGAATTGGTAAGCATATGGATATAAAGGATATCGAACAGAAAATACGATTGATACAGAGTCACGACATACTGCTTTTGACCAGCCTCATCATGGGCTTTGAAGGAGATACGGAACAAGATTTTCAAGAATTAGAACAATTTGTTATAAAGAACGGGTTGCAAAAGAAAACTAAAATTCATTATCTTACTCCCCTCCCAAACACAAGGTTATTTCGGGAGGCGGTAGAAAAAGGTTATATCACAAATGAATTTGAGTATGTCCAAAATCTTGGTGATTTATACTGGGAACGGATGGTAAACATGACTAAACTACCAGATGAAGTTTTTGATAATTGGTATAAAAGATTATATGCTCTATGTTCAAAAGAAGTTGTTGAGCCAACTTCAAACAAATACACAGTTAATATAAAAAAGATACATTAGATACTAAATCCAAACAGGGCATTCAAAGATGAAAATCTATCCTAATACCCACAAGACTACAAGAAAAAATTTGAAGAAGTCTAAAAAGTATAGATTCACTATCATTATACCTACGTTTAACAGGCCGGAATATTTAAGAAGACTGTTAGGATACTATGCTCGAGATGGTTTAGATATTAATTGTAAGATAGTTATCGTAGATTCTAGCTCAGAAAAGAATAAATCCACAAATAAAGAAACAATACATTATTTTTCAAATTTAGATGTACTATATTTGGATAATTTTTCAGAAAATATTCATCCATACATCAAACAGTTATTCGCTTTAGGTCAGGTAGATACAGAATATTGTGTAGTTTGTCCCGATGACGATTTTATACTGATTGATGCAATCAATCAAGCAGTAGACTTTTTTGAAAAAAATCCCGATTATACCTGTGTACATGGGAGGTATATTCGATTTTATTTAAAGGGGACGGATAATTACCAATTTTATTGGCATTTTACGTACGATCCAAAATCTGTCATAGATTCCGACCCGTATACACGAATCAATTCTTACTTAGAATGTAAATCAAACGTTCTTTTTGCAACTTACAGAACTAAATTTTTGAAAATGATTATGGAAGAAAGTGAAACTTATGTTACCCAAGATAGTTTTTTCGGAGAACTACTCCAAAGTATTCTTCCGTTTATATATGGTAAAATGAAAACTCTTAAAGTAATGTACTCCCCCAAAGATGCCCTCAGTACGCCCATGAACACCAATATCACTCATTTTTCTTTTCTTAACGATTATAAACTGAATGGAACCTTTGATCAAAAATACGCTTCTTTTCTTGGATGTTTATCTAAACACCTCTCAATTTGCTCTGGGCAGAGCATAGAAGAATCAAAGAAATTTTTGAATTTAATTCTACTTGATTATTTTGAAACAAGTAATAACACTCTTGGTTTAATTTTAGCTTCTTCATTTCATAGGGTGCGTATCTTCTTGAAATCAATAAAAACCCCCAAATTTGTATATAATCTCATCAGATGGCCGTATCAGAAACTATTTATCCGAGAAAGGGTCAAATTGCTTGAAGAGATTCCTTCTTCTGATTATTACCGTGACTTAATGAATCTTAAAACCTATTTGATAACTAAAACCAATTAGTCTCAAGCAGAGATTTTTTAGACTCTTCATCAAATTGTATAAAAAATCAAAGATTTATTCATTCTTAATATCTTGATTTCTCGAGAATATCCTTAGCGATTTAAGGTTACCATAAATCTGGCCAATCAAATCTTTTTCTTCTTTGTTAAATACTTTAAACATAAACAAGAATAGAATATACGTTGCGGCCCCCAAGAGTATAACCATAATTTTAAACAGGGAGGATGTAGGATTTATAGGAGAAATAATTGCCCCCATCATCACTGAAGCCAGTAGTATAGGGAGAATCTTAAGGTAATCCCATTGGAAAAGAATTTCCTTCGGCCGCAAAATAATCAACGCTCCAGAAAGTAACGCCGAGGATAAAACCACCCCGTATGCCGCAGAGATAATTCCTATCTTGGGAATGAATATTAGATTAAACGTGATATCTACGATTAAAGCAAGACCATTTATTATCAAAAGATATTTTCCCTTATCCCTTAGATACATAGTCTGGGTAAACAGCAGTGAGAGGAGGGTAAATACCGGAAAGATAAGTAATACCCCCATCAATGGTGCTGCCGGAAGGTATTCCAAATTTGATAAGAGGATTATAATCTCTTTTCTTAAGACAAACATACCCGTAATTGCCGGCAGCACAAAAATTAAAGAATATTTAATCATAACGTTAAATAACAATGAAGAATCCTGTTTTAGATTCCATTTTTCGTTGAAGTATGGTTGGATTACACCTTGGAGAAGATATGGCACAAATAACGTAAAACCAACTAGGCCGGACGCCAAAGAATACACGGCGACATCGGTCTTGCCTAAAAAATGGTTTATCAAGAACCTGTTAGCATATTCTCTTACTAAAGTGAATATTGTCACTATTATAAGGGGTAAACTAAAAAGTATTATCTCTTTTAATCGGACCCAGTCAAATCTTAATGACTGTTTTATGAAATCAAGTATCTCCCACCTTATGAAAAACAAGCTAATACCTGATATAAAAAAAACATTCAAAAGCCAGGAGGCAAAAACTAATTCTAAAGAAAATTTATCATTAGTAAAAAAGAAAAGGAATAAGATTACAATCCACAAACATTGGCATAAAAATCGAAGAAACGAGCTGATAAATATCTTTTTGATTGAAAGTAGATAATATATAATTATATCAAAAAAGGTAATACCTATAGCTAAAGGAACGAAAATATTCCAAATAGATGAGTACTCTTGAATATTCAATGCGGTGATGATAATTTCTCTAAAGAGAAATAACACTAAACTACAAACTATTAGAACTAGGGAAAAGAAAAAAAGTATGGTAATAATTGTGCGTATTCTCTTTTCATGATCTAAACCAGGAATTTTGGTTATAATATAACTTTCAACCCCAAATCTCAAAAAGGAGTTCAATATTGCAAGTACTGTGAAAAGTAAAGAATACACGCCAAATTCTTGAATAGATAATTTTCTAGTTAAGATCATTACCAATAAAAGTTGAAAGAGGATGGTGAGAAAACTAAATGCATACGAAATCCCCATCTGTTTGGATATTTTGAAATAATAATCTGTTCCGTCAGTCATCAGAGTTTATCCTCGAATAAATTTAAATATTTTTTGATGGATATCGTTTATAGATTGTTGAACAGATTTTCCATTTCCTCGGCATATTTCCCCCAGCTAAAATTCTTTTCTACAAAAGTTTTCCCTTTAGCTGCAATTTTTTTGCTTAACTCAGGATCGTGATGCAGTCGCATAATCCCTCTAGTGATATCTTCCGGCTTTCGCGGTTCAATCTTCAAGCAGTTTTCTCCCTCAGTCAGTAATTCTGATACCCCGCATCCAGTAGATACCAAGCAGGGCTTGCCGTGAGCCATAGCCTCTAAAGGCACTAATCCCCAACTTTGATTTTCTGCAGTAAATATGAATACCTCACACCTATGATACAGCTGGGAAAGTTTGTCATTTTCTACGTTGCCATGAAAAGTGGCTTCTTTCTCTATGGACAATTCCTTGGCCAGTTCTTGCATCTGGATTAATTCTCCTCCGCTGCCAACAATATCCAATCTTACTTCAGGAATAGTTTTCTTTAATTCCGCCAAAGCCCGCAGACTGTCTTCCACTCGTTTTCCTTTATCTACTCTTCCTACAGAAAGCAGGTGGAAGCAGTAATCGTCTTTTTTATTTTCTTCAGCTAGTTTAGCTTGCTCGGTCTGCTCGGGAAAATCTAATCCTGTATGAATTATCTTTGCTTCTCGGCCGAAGGCAGTCATCACTCTGCGTTTATTCATTTCATCAAGCACCACGATCTGATCAATTTCTCTTAATATTTGCTTATTCTTAATCAAAAACGGAGAAACCGCTAAGCGATACGCAGTTTTCTTGAAAAAATTTCCTTCTTTGAATAAGGGAGGAAACGGCGGCTCATTGCACATCCAGACAATAGGCACTTTTTTTCCTTTTTCAGCAAAATTTTTCTTTGCCAGAACCGCAGCATAAACAGTGGGATAATTATGGCAGTTGAGGATATCACATTCTTCAATTTTCTCCGCCATTTGTTTCATATAACGAGAAGAAGCGAGGATTGCCTTGCGATGATTTTTATATCCGGGACCGCAGCATTCCACTACTCGTACTTGGCTTATCAATTCGGGATAGCATCGGGGAGCATCAAGTTTAGAAACATAAATATTCACTGCATGGCCGTTCTTCTGCAGTTCGATAGCCAGCTTGAGAACCTGCCTTTCAGCTCCACCTTTAACATCAAGAGAGGTATGCAAAATTGCGATTTTCATTTTTCGTTTTAATTTATTTTTTCGTGATAATCTAATGTTAGTTATCAATTCTACCCAACATAATGTAAAAAGGTTTTTGCCAAAGCTTCATTAAAACTAACTTTTGGCTCCCAGTCTAACAGCTCCCGGGCTAATCCGCAATCCATCTGAAAATTTGCTTCCAGCGAAGAATTGCGTACCCGGTTTTCATCGCGGACATATTCCACCCCATCAAAACCATTGCTTGTTGCAATCTCTTTAATCTCATCTGCCACTTCTTGCATGCTCTTGCTGTACGCACAGATATTAACAATCTGGCCTTGCGCTTCTCGTTTTTCTAAACATTGCAGATACGCTTGGCATAAATCTTCCACATAAACAAAATTTCTTCTCGCTTCCAAACTACCCACAAAGATTTCTTTTTCCCCCTGTCCGATACGGGACATCACAGAAGGGATAAACAATGCCGGGCTTTGGCCCGGGCCGAAGACATTTCCTGAACGAACAATTACATACTGCATACTATAAGTGTGGCCGTAGCTTTGGATAGCTGTTTCGCACATCAATTTAGAAGCACCATAAGGATCAACGGGGATGGTCTTTTCGTTCTCTTTGACAAAACTAACTGCAGGCCGGCCATAGACCTTCTCGCTGGAAGAGAACACTAGTAAGCATTGGGGATTGTGAAGCCGAATATCTTCTAAAAGATAGAGAGTGCTTTCCAGATTATTGCGAATAGCGTGGGTGGGATTTTGGATAATCTCATTGATATTCAACACGTTGGCTAAATGAAATACCGCATCAAACTTGGTTGTTAATCCTGAAGGCAGGTTAGATGTTAACTCAGCGTGAATTACTCGTTCATCTTCTTTCCCATCGCTAACAGTTCCTTCATCAGTTGTACGATCAAGCTTAGTCACTTCATATCCTTTGTTTTCTAACAGCTGAGAAAGATGCCGGCCGATAAACCCTAAACCACCAGTAATCAGAATTTTTTTCATGCTGTTATTTTTTGTGCTCCTTCCTTGCAGTATTTACTTAGCGAATCAGCCGCTGGATATTTAGAATTCTATTAACATCATGGTCCACCATCAGATTGATCAATTCTTGAAATTTAATTTTTGGTGTCCAACCCAATTTTTCTTTGGCTTTAGTAGCATCTCCTTGCAAGAAATCTACTTCAGCCGGTCGGAAATAACGGGGATCAATTTCTACTAAAACTTTTCCAGTGTCTGCATCAATTCCTTTTTCTTCAACTCCTGTGCCTTCCCAACGCAGATCGATTCCTGCCCGTTTGAAGGCCGCTTCAGTAAATTCTCGTACCGAATGTGCTTCACCTGTAGCAATGACAAAATCTTCCGGTTTCTCCTGCTGCAGCATCAACCACATTGCTTCGATATAGTCTTGTGCATGGCCCCAATCCCGTTTAGCATCAAGATTACCTAAGACTACTTTAGCCGGAATTCCTGCTTTAATTTTAGCTACTCCCAGTGTAATCTTTCTGGTGACAAAATTCTCTCCTCTCCGCTCAGATTCATGATTAAACAGGATACCATTACAGGCAAACATCCCATATGCTTCACGATAGTTAATCATGATCCAGTATGCATAAAGCTTAGCCACACCGTATGGACTGCGGGGATGGAAGGGCGTATTTTCTTTTTGAGGAGTTTCTTGAGCCAAGCCAAAAAGTTCGCTAGTAGAAGCTTGATAAATGCGAGTATTCTTCATTCCTAACATACGCACTGCTTCTAGTAAACGTAATACTCCTAACGCATCAGAATTAGCAGTATACTCTGGCACTTCAAAAGAAACTTGTACATGGCTTTGAGCAGCTAAACTGTAAATCTCATCGGGATTAACCGCTTTAAGAATAGAAATAATGCTGCTGGAATCAGTCATATCTCCGTAATGCAGCGAAAAGTTCTTGTTTCGGCGGATAAGATCAAGATAAATATTTTCCAGTCTCTCGCGGTTGAACGAGCTGGTTCTTCGTACAATGCCATGCACTTCATAGCCTTTCTCTAAAAGAAATTCTGCCAGATAGGAGCCATCCTGGCCAGTCACTCCGGTAATCAACGCTCTTTTCATGATATAAATTCGGCCGTATTTTGCTTTATAAGGGTTGTGTAATTGTGGGACAGAAATACAGCTTAACTTCTATAATAGAAGATAAGAAACCTTATAAACGCCAAAATTTCTTTCATTTTATGCAACTGCCCATCAGGTTAATGGAAGATTCTTTCGGAGAAGATGAGTTTAAAGCAGTCATGGATTGCCTGCGGAGCGGTCAATACACACAAGGAAAGTTAGTAGAAGAATTCGAGCAGAAATTTGCCCAATGGAATAATTCCAAATATGCTGTCATGGTTAACAGCGGCAGCAGTGCTAACTTGTTGATGGCGTTCATGCTCAAACACAAGTTCGGTTTGCAGGACGGCGATGAAGTGATTGTTCCATGCGTTACCTGGCCGACCACCATGTATCCTCTTATTCAGTACAATTTAGTTCCGGTTCTTTGTGAGGTGGACAAAGGATTTAATCTTGACCCGGATTCTTTAAATAGGATGATCAGTCCAAAGACTAAAGCCGTCTTTCTCGTTCATCTCCTCGGCCAGCCGGCGAAAATCGAAGAAATAAAAAGAATCTGCGAGAAAAATAATCTTCTTTTGATTGAGGATTGTTGCGAAAGTTTGGGGGCGGTTTACAAAGGAAAAAAAGTAGGCAATTTCGGAAAAATGGGCAGTTTCAGTTTTTACTTCGGCCATCACATGACCACGATTGAAGGAGGGATGATAGTCACTGACGATGAAGAGGTATATGATCTCTTAAAATCTGCTCGTTCTCATGGCTGGGTGCGGGGCAGCCACCGGCAGCATCTTTACCCGCAATATGAAAATAAAAACTTTCTTTTTGATATGCTTGGCTACAATTTACGCAGTACAAATCTCAATGCGGCCATCGGTTTGGTGCAGTTGGCAAAGCTGGACGAGAGCACTGGGATTCGGATAGAAAACCACAAGCATTTCCTGGAAAAAATAAAATCGCTTGGCTTGAGATATCAACAAGTAAATCTTGCCGAGACTACATCTTTTTGTTTTGCTATTCTATTTAACAGCAAGGCAGAAAGAGATTATATCCTCCGAACTATCAGCACAAAAGAGATAGAATCTCGTCCTATGGTGGCGGGTAATCTTCTTAAGCAGCCAGTCTTTCAATCGTTCGATACTCAAAAGATGCGGGCCGATCGCACCCCTTTGGCCGACGAGATTCATGATTGCGGCATCTACCTGCCGAATAATCAGTTCATGACTAAGGAAAAGATTGATTATATGATGGACTCAATCCAGCAGTTGAGAACAGAGTTTAGTTTAACTAATAAAATATAACCCGATGCCGCTAGCTTATGACTTTTCATCTTTCACTCATTCAAATCGCATCAAGGTGCATCCCTTGCAGACTTCTTGCTGGTTCTTTCGGAATTCTCTGAAGCCTCGGCCGTTCCAGATTTCTTCCAGCGGCCGTTCAAAAATGTTATCAATTTTATATCGAGGCAAGCCAAAGCAGCAAGGAGTGACATCTCCGTCAATGGTGATATGGCAGACGTCATAAGTAAACGGGCAGTACTTCATATTGCGGAAGGCAAATCTTCTGATTCCCAGATACCGATCATACAGAGAAGAGACAGGAATCTTAAATTTCATTTTTTTTATCTTTTTGTAGAGAGCAATCTCTTTTTCAGTAGGCAGATATTCATAGACATCATTGGACTTTTTGTCAAGATGTATCAGCTCCACTTGGTCAAAGCCGATTTTTTCTGCATAACTGACTAAAGAAAAGATTTGATTGTAATTTCCGGTATGAACTACTGTATTAAAGAACAGCTTCATCTTGCTTCCGGCCGCAGTTCTCTCTTTTGCCAGTAATTCCAACGCCGATAATAATTTACTGCTGTAAGGATGAGCCTTGTTTTCTCCAGGAGAAATTTCTTCGATAGAAACTCTTAGAGTGTCCATCCCGGTTTCTAACAATAATCTTCTTTGGCTCTCATCAATAAAGACAAAGCCATTAGTTGTTATAGAGATAGTTTTCCCCTTGTTTTTTACATACCTAATCATTTCATAGATATGGGGATGGATAAATGACTCCCCATAACTACCAAAGCTGATCTCCTGGACTGATGCGGGCAATTTATCGATTATTTCTATAAATTTTTCCAGTGCTATTCCGGTCTCTGGAATATTTAATTCTCTTCGCTTGCACATCTTACAGTTAAGATTGCATTTATTAGTGGCTTCGATATTGACTTGCCTAGGTATCTTCGGCACTAAATAGAAAAATTTTCGAGCGTAATCTGCAGTAATCAATTCTTTTTTTAATCCCCACAAAGAGTCCATCTTTCACCGTTTAGTTTTTTTATTTAATTTTTTCCTATTCAGTTTACCTTCCATTTTTTACTTAATAAACTTTTCTGAATCGAAGGAGTATATTAAACGCGCTCCATGTATGATATGGAAGCAGGAACGGATCATATCGCAGGATAATTCCTAATAAATCTAATCCTCTTCGCCATAACGTTTTTTTAGGATCAAGTAGGATACCATATGATTTGCTTTTAAGATTGGCTAGGAAGAACATTTTTATCATCTCTTCTTTGGTATAATCGCCTTTTTCAAAAGAAAGCTTCAGCCGATTGGTAAAGTTATACTGGAAACCTTCTTTCCAGTCAGTTATAAAGCGGATATTTTTGTCTCGGATATACTCTTCATACACTGCAGTCTTGGGGTAGACAGACAACGGGTACCACAAGGCCACATCCAGCCCCAGCCTCTTTGCTTTTTTTACAGAACTCATATCCACGTGGAAAGTACTTCCCGGTAAGCCAATGATAAAGTTACCAATAACAATGATTCCCTCTTTTTTGAGCATATGGATTGCTCGGGTAATCGCCTCCAGTTTCTCCCCTTTTTGGATGTGATTAAAGACCTGCTCATTTAAGCTCTCTATACCAAGATTGACAAGATAGCATCCTGATTCTTTCATCAGCCGTACCAACTCTTCATCTATAATGTCGGCCCGGATGCCATTGGGGCAGGACCAGCGTAAATTAATTTTTTCTGCAATCAGCCGGCGGCAGAATTCTTTCACTCGATCAATCTTAAGCGTAAAATTGTCATCTACGATTTGAAATTCCTTAATCCGAGGCCGGACATGCTTCAGCTCTTTGATGAGATTATCAACTGCCCGAGGTACCCATTTTTTATTGACTAATTGTACTGTGCAATAGATGCAATTGTAAGGGCAACCTCGGCTAGTCAACAGGGGGTAGTTTCCGATTTTTCTCAAAGGCGTATCAAATGAATCAAAATCGGGGTAAGGAAGATCATCAAGATTTAATGCTGCTTTTCGGCGGGGATTGATTAAAACATCTTTTCCGTAGCGATACACGATTCCTTCAATCTTCTTCATACTTTTTCCTTGCATAAATTCCAACAAAGATTGTTCTGCATCATTCATGAAACTAACGTCAAAGAGAGAATTATCTTTCATGAAGTTATATTCATCAAGGCTGATATGGACGCCCCCAGCAATTAACGTTGCTTTAGGATTGATTATTTTTACTTTTTTCATTATTTCTACGGCTTTGGCTAGCCCCAATGTTTTGATAGAAATACCAACCACTTCGTAGTCTCTTGCTTGTAAGAGCCGTTTATTTTCTTCTCCGGGTTGATTCAGAAAATCAATAATCTTTACTTCAAAGCCATGCCTTTTCAGATTAGCGGCCAGATAACACAGGCCGACATTGTATCCTAAAGAAAGCCCCGGCGGGTTAATCAACAAAATGTTTTTCATGAGGATAATCGACAGTCTGGCTCGAGCAGGCGTTTATAAGTTTTATGAAGGGAAAACGGATATACTTCATAACCAAAGCCACTCTAAAAGCAAAAACTTTAAAAGAAAGGATAGCTCTGGCTAAAGGTGGATTGGAAAAACGAAGGAAGGATTACTCTCTGGCTGGTTATTCTTTTTTTAGGCGTCTTTCTTTTCCTTGGTGCAGGAAAAATATCTGATCATCAGATTACTCATGCATCTCCTACAGGCATGATGGCTTCTGACGCATTTACTCACAACTGGGTGGCTCAGAATACTTATGACACTGGATATATTGACACTCCGCCAAATTATGCGTTTGATAGCAAAGAAGAAGCAGAGCAAAAAGTAGGTAATTACAAACTTTTCCATCCTCCAGTTCTGCCTTTACTTACAGCATCTATTACTCAACTATCCGGCTTGAATCTTTATGATATTAATATCCTCTTGGTTTTTTTGTTTATTGTTTTAATGGTGGCTTTGAATTACTTTATCCTCGCAAAATTTAATGAAACTTTAGCACTTTTTTCTCTTCCATTAAGTTTACTTTTCTTATCAGGAAAATTTTTTATTTCTCTTTCTTGGGGTTGGTGGGATTTTCTTACGGGCGAGTTTTTCTTATTGGCAACAATTTTGATAATACTCTCCGAAAAATTTAGTTTTCGTTATATCGTATTGGCAGTGTTTATATCTATCACCTTCATGGCTCATGGAGTGGAAGCAGGATATCTTGGGCTCTTCGTCTTTCTTTATCTCTTCTTTAGTTTCATCTTTCGCCGGAAAGAACTTAGTTTATTGCTTTTAGAACAGGTGCAATCATTTCTCTTAGTAATCCCTCTTGTTTTGTATTTCTTGCCAGTAATTTTTAAGACTATGGGTGCGATGGGGTACGCCCAAGTCCGGGCTTTGACAAATTCTCAGTTTATCACGCAGATTTACAACGGTTCTCCACCAAATTACTTCGTTTATTTTAATGAATTTTTATATTTTCAAGGAGTGATTCTCCTTGGCATTTTTGTTTTGTTTTACTTCTTAATTAAGAAAAGAAATGAATTACTTCCATACATCTCCTTTGTTATTATTATGAGTCTTTTTCCGTATTTATACTTTACTGCAGGAGAGAGAGGTTTCCAATGGCGCTTTCTTTGGCCAATTTATCTTTCATTTTCCTTTGGTGCAGTAGTTTATTTGATATATTCACTTATAAAAAGATTTATTCCTTCAAAATTTCCACTTAAATTCTTGTTTATCTTAGGAACATTTACGACAGTAATCGTTTTCGTTTTGCCATTACCTTTCTTTGGGGCCGGGCTAATCGATCAATCAGACTATGCCTCTTATCTATGGATTCATAAGAATAGTAATACCTACGACAAACTTTTTATCCTATATTCACCAATCAATAATCAAATCAGCAGGTTATATTTATTAAAAAGAGATTGGTTCGTCTCAACTTCTGAGACCTGGCAAAATATGAATCTAAAAGAATCTAAACTAACTAGGGTAGAAGATCATGATCCCTCCTCTTTTTTTTGTGAAAGAAAAGATTGTTCTTTTTTTGAAGAATCTAAGTTCGTGGATAAAGTAGTAAAAGAAAAGATATCATCTTACAAGAATATCAGCGTATGTTCTGTGGACTATATATACCTTCCTCTGAAAAATCAGCAGGAAATCTTTAATAAAAATGTCCAATATCTCCAATACTTGGTTCAAAATAATATCACTCAAATCGTTTTCCAGAATGAAGCGGCCGTTATAGGCAAAAATACTCTGAAAGGTGAAGCTTGTGAATCAAAATTCAAATCCTAAAGAAACATTAACATTCAAGGAAAAGTTGAAAGTCGAGGGAAAAAGGTTACTCCTCACAATCGCAGTAGTTCTTGTCATCTGTCAAATCGCTTTCTACAAAGAATCTTTCTTCAACGTGGCCAAGTTCAGCCTCTCGTTCCTTTACTTTTCTTTGCTTCCGGGCTATGCTTTGATGATGCTCTTGGCCGACCAGCTGAAGCCAGAACTGCGTATCATTCTCTCTTTTCCAGTCGGATTGGCCGTTTACGCAATTGTTGGATACTATCTTAACATGATTTGGCCGATAAAGTATCTTCTGGTTATTCCTCTAGCTGTAATATTAACCTGCGGATTAGTCTATTACTATAAAAATAAAAAAATAACAGCTAAAGAAAATATTCCCTAATTCAATCCACAATCCTATACTCCGCAAACTTCTCTCTGGCCCGCTGCCAGTCTTCTATTGTTCCTTTGGCCAGCCGCCAGGTGCTATAAGTCCAAGCCATATCCAAGCAATGGTCAATATTATTATAATTAAACATGCCGTTTCTTCCTAAGCTCACTATCCCTTCAGTATCTAAGAAATGAATTAATCGATGGACAGTTTTCCTGTAATGCTTGTCATAGACAGGATAAACCTTATTAAATCGCAAAAATAGTTTCTCCGAAGCCTCTTTGGCATCTGCAACTACCCCCGCCTTAGCTAAGTCTTCCATCGCTCGGGAAACAATTTGTTCTTTAGGTAGTTTGTTAATCTCTGGGTTAGTTATTTCTACACAAAGAACTGTCTTCTCTGTCGGAACAGTATGGGGGCTGAAACTTTTCTGTTCAGACAATCGATTGAATGAGTATTCAATCTCTGGGAAAAAAATCCAATTATCCGTAATCACCTGAGGTTTGTCAAAGAAAAGATAGATCAAAGACAGGTCATTGTATCTTAATCTGGTACTAACTTCTTTAATCTCTTCCGGCGAACGGGAGTAAACGTCAACAAAACTTTCCAACGGAATGGTGCTTACTAGATGTTTGCAGATATAAGCTCCCTCATCTGTCCGGATACTGAACATCCCCCCTTTCTTTTCTACCAGCACAACTTTTTGATTGAGCGAAATTTCTCCGCCTTTGCTTTCAATGCTCTCTGCCAATTTCTCCATGAATTGTTTCATCCCATATTTAGGATAATAAAATTCGCTGGCATTAATCTTTACTTGCCCTTCTTTGTTCGTACTCTTGAGCAGACTGCCAATGCTTGGCACAGGAATGCGAATCTCTGCAATATCTTTGCTCAATTCATCCGGATGAGCCCAGACCTTTCTGGCATAGCCTTCAAAAAGTATTTTATATGCTCTCCGTCCAAAGCCTTTGACCAGATAATCTTCAAAAGTTTCATCTTTCTTGCCAAGTAGATTATACCTCACTAGACTCTTGGCCAAGCTCAACGGAATCATCGCTCCGTTATATGCAGTGCGTAAGCTGATGTTCTTCAGCATTTCCACTGGTTTGATGGGAAACTGAAACTTTTTTCCTAAGAAGAACAGGCTGTTAACTTTCTTTACAATAAGATTATTTTCTCCGTTGATGGACTTAAATTCTTCCATCACTCCTGGCAGGAGAGAGAAAAGCTTATGCGGTCCGAAATCAATAATAAAATCTTTATGCTGAAAGGAAGAGGCCATACCACCAACAAAACTATTCTTCTCTAAGATAAGTACAGAGCCTTCTCCTTTGTTCAGCAGTTCTCTGGCCGTAAACAATCCAGTAGCTCCGGCTCCTAAGATAATTGTATCAAATTCCTGCACCATGCTTCACTGCCGGCCAAATCAAAGTATATTAAGTTTATGCTGTTTCAGTCAATAGGTAGGCAAGTAGCGTTGGTGCGAAGGTAGTTTTTTATAGTATCAGTCAACTTGTGCCATCTAATTTTTTAAGTTCTAAATATTCCCGTAATGCGGATTTGTCATATCGTGCCCGTTGTCCCCGTAAAATTTCGCTCAACACTTCCTGATGACGAGGCGTTTCATAGGTTGTAATAAACATGGGAAATTGTTGTATCACATCTGGACTTTTAGTAAATGATATCTGCATCACTCCAGCTTCAAAAGAAGGAACCTCGGGGTGCTCAACTGGAAAGTTTGATTCTTGAGGAATGGATTGAAAGTTTGTAGATCGCGAAAAGTTTATCTTAGCTTTTCTTGGAAAATGTGTTCTCAAATAATCACCGAACTGTTGACAGGAATTCTTATCTAAGCTCGCCCCTGATTTCCAGAACTTATCTGCGTCTTTAAAGTCATAATCTGCAAATGCTACCGTTAAATGTGATATTTGGCCATCGAGGGTATCATAAACTGTTTTTTCAACATAATGCAGATATTTACTTTTCAGCCAATCAACCACTCCAGCAAGCGTACTATCTTCTCCGCTGGAAACTGCATCAAAATACATCCTCAAGTAGGACGTTCCCCAAAGATAATCCCCACCAGACTGTAATTTTCTTAGTCTCATCTAAGTTTTTTTAAAGAGGGAGTTTAATAAGATTATGAATGCTTAATCGTGAGTATAGCTAGCTTAGAAAATTGCATCTCACTTCTTCCTGGCAATCACCAGCGTCTGCCCCAGCCAGTACGGAATTTGCCAGTCGGTTATCTTCAGCTTGCGGGCCGTCCAGTTTCCTACGCTGCCTAGAAAATTGCTGTATGTCTTTGCCCGGTAAGTAAGATATCCCAAGCCCAGCCGTTGGAAATGCGGTTTGATCTTAATCACTTCAAAGCCGTTTTTCTCCAGCATTCTAGTGATGGTTTCTCTTTCAAAATAAAACAAGTGGACGCTGAGGAGAAAAATCCATTTCTTTCGCATAGCTTTGGAAAGCCAGCTGCCGATATCAGGATAATTCACCACCAATAATCCACCAGGCTGTAGGATGCGGCTAATCTCTTTCAAGTTCTTGCTGGGATCAGCTACATGCTCCAACACATCCCATAAAGTAACCATCTCAAAGAATTTGTCAGGAAACGGATACGCAAATATATCTCCGGCCAATATCTCAAAGCCATAATGCTTTTTGGCCCAGGCGCAAAGCCAGCGATTCGGTTCAGAGCCGTAGATTTCCCATCCTCGTTTTTTAGCCGCCTGCAAGAAACTGCCTCCGGCTGTACCAACATCGTATAATTTCCCTTTCTTTCCTTCAGTAAACTTTTCAATGTATTCTAAACATTTATCAAAAGTCAATTCTCTGGCATCTGCTTGTGAGATAAAATTCTCATCAGTTCCTTCACTATATCCTTTAAGAATCAGCTCTTGGCGGATACGAGGATTGATATACTTAAAGCCGCATCTTTTGCATTGCACTAATTGGTCCAGTAATAGCTCATCTCCGGAAGAACGGAACTTCTCGGCCAATTCTTGTTGAGAAATTTTATCATAGCTGGCCGAATAGATGATTTCATAGTCATCGGCTCCGCAGAGATTGCAGGGCACTTTTTCCATCAATTCTTCTTTTATTTCAAAGGCCATCTTATGAACAAGAATCGGCCAAAGCAGAGTATATTAAGTTTATGCTTTTTTAGTAGATAGATACTTTACTGAACAAAAAAAACTAAAAAAATAACTCCCCATTTAATCCACAAACCTATATTTCACCAGCGTCCAGATGGCCTGCACGCCGTCCTTCCAGTTGATCTTCTTCCCTTCTTCAAAGGTATATGGTTATTTTATACTTAGTAATTAAATTAATCATTTTTCGCAGGTTATTATAAAAAATGATTGAAATCTTCTTCCGGGGAGCAAGGCTATTAATTTCATAATAATAAATAAAGGATATAAGATACCAATATGTTTTAGTTTATAACTGGGGGTTACATATTTTATCTTAACATTTTTGAATCCGATACTGTTAAGTTTCCCGGTGATTGCTAAAGGATTAAGGAAAACTTCATCTTCAGTATACAATCCCAGTAGTCCTCTTAATTTTAACATGATAAACCGATAAAAACAATCCGCATTAGGTTCAAAACAAATAAATTTACCCTCCGCTTTCAATATTTTATAGCTTCCTAATAAACATGAATCTAATCTAGGCAAGTGATGCAGTCCTGCGTATATATACACGCAATCAATACTTTTTTCTTTAAAATTCAAATTCTGTGCATCACCGAGTAGTATATTTACTTGAGGCAACGAAAACTTTAGTTTATCTAACAATCTTTGGGAGATATCTAAACAGGTATATGTATTGCAATTTCTAAAGTCCACATATCTTGTAAACATTCCACTACCCGCGCATAACTCCACTACATGTCCCCAAGGTCTAGGAATTTTTCGAAGTATTTCAAGTATACCTTTTTTTGGCATCCAATCAAACTCTTCTTTGTTTTCCCAATATTCTTTCTCTTTTGTTGTAATCTTTATAGAATCCCTCATCTTAGTTTATTATTCGGTATTTTATTAACGTCCAGATAGCTTGTATTCCGTCCTTCCAATTAATCTTTTTCCCTTCTTCGTAAGTGCGAGGATAATAAGAAATTGGCACTTCTAGGATATTTTCCCTGCGTTTTCTCACTTTAGCCAGAATCTCTGGTTCCCATTCAAACCGATTTCCGTTTATTTTAATCGATTTTATCAATTTAGCATCAAATGTTTTATAACAAGTGGCTTCGTCGGTAATATTCGCCCAGTAAAGTAAATTTGCCAAAAGAGTTAAGAATCTCCCCCCCACATAAGCCAGATTATACGCCTGGGGATGTTTACCCTGTTGAAGTTTGCTCTTTAAGAAAAACCGATTTGCACTTCGTTGTTCCTCACTCAAAAACCTAGAGCCATAAACTACTTTCGCTCTTCCTTCAATTATCGGCTTGATGCATTTGTAATAATCTTGGGGGTCATATTCCAAATCCGCATCTTGGATGATGATAATATCCCCGGTTGCCCTTTCAATACCGGTTTTTACTGCTGCACCCTTGCCCCCATTTTTTTCTCGTACAATTAATTTCACTCCAGAAATACCCTTCACTAATTCTACGGTCTTATCTTTGCTCCCATCATCAATCACTAAAATCTCTTTTTCTATTCCGTGTTGCTCCAAGTCTACCTTTTTCACTAGCTCAATCAACTGGGCAATAGTGGCTTCTTCATTATACGCTGGAATGACAATTGATAGTTTCATTTTTAGTATAATAATTTAGCATGTTTATATACTTTATGACTCACTTATTTTTACGCTATCCACGTCTTCATAAAATAATACGCATCTAAAAATATCCTGCCGCTAGTTATTCCCTTACGCAATCGTTGGGCGATATAGCTCGGCCGAAAATAAAACTCTCGGTAAAATAAATCATAATATCTTTCCAGCATCTCCCAGCTAAGATTTTCATGTTCATAAACCCGAGAAGCAGTATGGAAGTTGTACTTAGACCAGTCTTTAGTCTTGATTTGGCCTTTGGATTCCATTTCTGCGTAGATTGGAGTAGAAGGAAAAGGCACTAAGATAGTTACTTTAGCATAATCCGGCCCCAGTTTTTTAGCTAGGTTAATTGTCTCCCACATTGTTTTTTCAGTCTCTCCCGGCAGACCGAACATGAAAAAACCGACTGTTTCCAGTCCTATTTTTTTGGCCATTTCAAAAGCTTTGATAATCTGGGGAATATGAATTCCTTTGTTGATGCGTTTGTGGATTTCTTCATTGCCTGTCTCCACACCAAAATAAACTGAATAACAGCCAGCTTTTTTAGCCATCTGCAGGAATTCTTCGTCCACGCAATCTACTCGGATGCCGCAGGCCAAGCACCAAGGAGCCTTGAATTTTCTTTGAATCAATAAACGGCAGATTTCTTTAGCTCGAGTAATATTAGTGACAAAATTATCATCCCAGACATGAATCTCTCGGAAACCGCATTTAAGCATATACTCCATTTCATCTGCTACTCGTACAGGAGATTTGAATCGGAATCTTCTGCCAAAGATATCTTTGTTGCAGTAAGTGCAGCCAAAGACGCAGCCTCGGCTGGTTTCAATAGCTCCCACTGGATTTTTCCTGCTGGTCAGATAAGAGGCATGATACTGTTTCAAGTCGTAAAGATGCCATGCCGGATAGGGCAGCTCATCCAAATCTGTTACTAATTCTCGCGATTTATTGCGCAGCAATCGGCCAGTAGGATTTTGATAGCAGATACCATCTACTGCAGAAAGCTCTTTCTTATTCAACTTTTCTTTGGGCACATTGACCAGTTCTACAATTGTACGATCACCTTCCCCTATCACGATTATATCAAATTTTGATTCTTTCAATGTCTCCTCTGGCAAAGCTGAAGCGTGTACTCCTCCGGCAATTAAAGTAATCTCCTCGCTATGCTTTTTCACTTCTTCTGCTAGGGTCAAAGCCTCAGCGTAGAGCGGAGTGGTAAATGTTACTCCTACAAATTCCGGAGAAAATTCTCTTAACGTTTTCTTCAGCACTTCCAAGTGTTTTTCTTTGTAAACCGAAAGATCCAAAATCTTTACTGCATTGCTGTCCTGCAAAAGTGCAGCTCCCAATGCCGCAGTTGAAATGTACGGAATCTCTGAAAGAGCGGCCTTCAGTTTCGATTTAGCATAAATGCGGATAGATGCAGAAGGAATAACTAAAAGCACTCGTTTTTTCATAGTTCTCTCTCCGCCCCAATCATAGTTCTCTTTTCCTCCAAACATTCAAATGCATCTTCAACACTCTCCATAAGGCCATCTCCATCTTAGTATTAAACCTTTTCGTTAGTACATTAACTGGATGACGCAGCAGCTTAAGAGGGTGATATCTCAGCTTCCAGAGCAGGAAAAGAAGATAGGTATTCCGGCGGTAGCGGCCGAGAGAGTGGTAAGTCTTTCTCCAAGTAGGAGAAAAAGTGAGCTGAGAAAGATTTTTGTATCCTAGGGGACTGTACTCACAAGCCGCAGAGCCAGGGATGGGAGTCATCACAAACAGGGCAATTTCATCTATTCCTGCCTTTACTAATTGTTTTATATACTGTCTACTCAAGCAGCGGTCTGATTTATCTTCTCCAGGAAAGCCGATGACAAAACAGGCTTGGGAAGTGATACCCCGCTTGTGCATATGCTCCACCAGCTTTAAGCCATGTCCATGGTCAAAAACTTTTTTCATTTTTTCCAGCACTCGTTTGGAACCGGATTCAGGAGAGATAGAAACATAAGTGAAACCAGCTTTTTTCATCCAATCAAGAGTAAACGTATCTATCGTTTCTGCTTTAGTGCCGGCCACAATCTTTAATTCTATTTCTAGCCCTCGATGGATAATCTCCCGACAGATTTCTACTATCCTTTTTTTATCGACAGTAGGATTAAAGTCTTCAATATGAAACTCTCGCACTCCAAATTTTTTGATACCATACTCAATCTCATTTACTACATTCTTGGCGCTTCTTGCACGCCAAATCCTGCCCATGAGCAGAGGAGTGATGCAGAATTCGCATTGAGAAGGACAGCCTCGAGAGGTAAGCAGAGGAAGATAGCTTTTTTTGATTGGTGCGTGAGAATAATCCAATGCCCAATAATTCTTGATAGGAAACATTTCCCACGCTGGGAACGGAAGCAAATCTAAATCTCGCGCATATTTTTTATTCGGTCGAATAATCTTTTTTTCATTATGCAAAAAGATTAATCCGTCAGAAGTCGGCATCTTTTTCTTTTTCAGGCAATCTAAAATCTCTGCACATCTTCTTTCAGGGTCGCCGAGGATAATAAAATTCACTCCGGCATTTAAAAAATCTTCATGCATCGTCAGCAAAGAATAACCTACCACCGAATGAATATTCTCCAAGATAAGCAGAGGAACAGAAAATTTCTCTTTCAGCTTTTTTATAATCTGAAGATTGGCCTGATGAGTGACCACTAAACTGGCATAAAGAATAATAGCTTCGGTGTCTGAGGGTACTCGAGAGATTATCTCGTTTATATCCAATCCTTGGATAAACAGATTTCCTTCCACCGTAATCTTCTGAGGATTTTCTCCAAAAGCATCAATCACTGTCAGCTCATGGCCGCGTTCTTGCAGATAAGCGGCCGCATATGCCAGAGTAATCGGCATAAAAGGAATGCCGCTGCCAAAGAAATCTCCTTTCTGAGAGATGATATTGGGATTGATAAGGGTGACTTTCATCAACTCTCACCCGTAAAACCCCTTTTTAACCTTTTTGCAACTGGAGAACGTGAAAACCGTTAGAAACTCTCTTTTATTTTGTCCAACACCATCTCTACACTTATTTTCTTCATGCACTCCGGCTCTGCGCAGGCCGTATAATTTCCATAAATATCGTAGCAAGGGCATTTCTCAGTTTTCGTTTCCAGCACCACAGCATTTCTTGGAGCAAAGCGGTGGGCAGGAGTCGGCCCGAAAAGGGCAATCACTTTAGTTCCAGTGGCCGCAGCCATGTGCAATGGCCCGGTATCATGAGTAACCACTAGCTCGCATCTCTTCATCAGAGCTACAGATTCCTTGATTCCGCACTGGCCGATGGCATCAAAGAGATTAGCAGATTTAATTTCATGTCCAATCCGTTCAGAAACATCTTTATCGCTCGGCCCACCCAGCAGTAAAACATTATGATCTTTTGATAAGATTCTGATCAAGGAAATATAACTCTCCAGCGGCCATCGTTTCAAATCCATACTTTGGCCTGGATTTTTTGCTCCCCCGGCAATGATACTTATAGTTCTTCCCCGGATTTTGTTCTTGCGGAAAAATGCAGTGGCAAAATCTTCTTCTGCTTCAGAAAGAGGAATTTTCATCTGTCGGTCAGTAACTTTCTCTCCCAATGCTCCTCTTGCTCCCGGGGATATCATCAATTTTTCTACCAGTTCCAGATTATAATCCCCTTCGTATTTGCTTCCATCATAAACGACATTCAAGTTGTGAGCAAATCCTTCACCAAAACGGTCAAAACCAATCCGTTGTTTAATGCCCATCAAATAAGCCAGAACACCCCAATGATAAGATTTATCCAAGACAAAGGCCAAATCAAACCGTTCAGTTCTGATTTCTTTAATCAATTCCCAAACTCCGTTCCAATTCTTTTCATAAACAATTCTGTCATCAAAAGAAATAATTCGGTTTAACTGCGGATTGCCTTCTAGTACTTTTTTTGACCAGTTGCCTGTTAAATAATCGATTTCAGCCGAAGGAAACTTTCTTCTTATAGCTTTAATCAAAGGCGTAGTCATCACCACATCACCGATGGCTCCAGAGCGCATGATCAGAATCTTTTTTGGTTCGGGATTGAGATTAACATTGCGATGCTTAAACAAAAAGGCCGCCTTGCCTAAAAAACAGATTAAACTTCCCATTTTATCATCCTGTCTGAACTTTTCCTCCATAATCTTTTAAAAGGTTATGCATCAAACAGGATTGTGAAGGACAAGATAAAGTCTCGAGAAGAGCTTTTGCTGTTGATTGAACAGTTAAAACAACAAGGCAAGCGAATAGTTACTACTAACGGCACCTTTGATATTCTACACACTGCCCACCTTCATTTTTTGGAGAAAGCAAAGTTTTTGGGAGATATTTTGATAGTTTTAGTCAATGACGATGCTTCAGTCAAGCGCTTCAAGGGAGAAACGCGGCCGATTCTCAACGAAAAAGAACGGACTCTCCATCTGGCTTATCTTACTCCGGTTGATTATGTTTCTCTTTTTCCAGAAGATAACCCTTTAGACTACCTTAAACGGATTAAACCCCACTTCCACGTCAAAGGAGGTACTTTTATCCCAGAAAGAATTCGAGAAGAAAAAGAGCTGGTAGAATCCTGGGGCGGCCAGTTCCTAACCTTTCCTCTGGAAGAAGGCTTTTCCACCACTAATATCATCCAAAAGATTATCGATGTTCATAAGGATACTTCTGATGCGCATAAATTATGCTTCCATGAACCGGTAGAAATGTTTAATCGTAATCTCATAAAAACCAAGCCTTTGGTCGAAAGAGTTTCCAAATCGGATTTATCGATTTTAATCAATCCTGCTTCTTTTCCTCCTCCGATTGATGCAGAAAGATTGGAGCACATCAAAGCATTAGCGGTAAAAATAAAAACTGCCAGAGAAAACAATCGCCCTGTTATCTTCTGTTTTGGCGCCCACCTTATTAAGAATGGCCTCTCATTGATTCTCATCGAATTGATGAAACGAGGCTTTATCACTCATCTGGCCGGAAATGGAGCAGTAAGCATCCATGATTGGGAATTGGCTTATCATGGAAAAACCGAAGAAAACGTAGAACAATACATCAAAGAAGGCCAATTCGGCATTTGGGAAGAAACCGGAAAATATATTAACTCGGCCGTCTCTGCTTACCGTCATCTGGGTTATGGTTCGGCAGTAGGCAAATTAATTTGGGGAGAAAAGTTAGGAGACCAGAAAGTTTCTCATCCTAACAAAGAACAAAGCCTTATCGGCCAAGCATACAACCTAAAAATTCCAGTTAGCATTTGTCCAGGCATAGGATACGACATCATTTATACTCATCCTCTTTGTGACGGAGCAGCCATCGGTCAAGCGGCTTACACAGATTTTCTTAAATTCGCCAAGTCTGTCTCGCAGCTTGAAGGAGGAGTTTATCTTTCAGTTGGCTCAGCCATTCTTTCGCCTATGATATTTGAGAAAGCTCTTTCCATGGCCAGAAATACGGCAAAACAGCAAGGCCGAACCATTAAAAACTTTGATATTACTGTAAACGACATCCAGCCCGGCAATTGGGACTGGGCTAAAGGAGAACCTCCTAAGAGCCATCCGGCATATTACCTAAGATTCAACAAGACGTTCTCAAGAATGGGCGGCCATCTGGATTACATTGAACTAGATAATCGCGCTTTCCTGCATAATCTTTATGCCCTGTTGATAAAGTAATCTAAACGTATAGAACCTTCTCCCACAATCCTTTTAAAGCAGAAAATTCGTTGTTTTTTAGAGAAAGAGATGGAAGAAAAAAGAGCCAAAGAGATTCTTGAAAGTTTTCCCCAAAAAAAGATTTTGGTAATCGGCGATTTCTGCCTTGATGAGTATGTTTTTGGCGAGACCGATGAACTTTCTCCGGAATTTCCCGTCCTCCGTCTATTCATCAAAGAAAAAAAGCACGTTCCTGGAGCAGCCGGCAATGTTGCCTCTGGAGTACGAGCCTTAGAAGCTCAGACTTTTGCTGTCGGTGTAATCGGCAATGATGCAAATGGAAGTATTCTTCTCGATGAGTTAAGCAAACGAGGCATCAACACCGAAGGCTTGATTAAAGCAGACAACCGCCATACTCCAACGTACTCTCGCATCATTTATTCTGGCAGGCGCCGGCCGAAGCAGCATTTAGCCAGATTGGATGTTGAAAATGAAGAAGAATTGTCCGAACGCGCTAGAGAAGCGATTACGGATTTTCTTTACCAGAAGATTCCTGAAATAGATGCAGTGATTGTGGCTGATTACGAAGAAGTTCCCCGCATGGGAATAATCAATGAAGAAATAATCGGCATCATAGGCTTTCTAGCTAAAAAATATGAGAAAAAAACTTTTGCCGTCTCCCGAAAGAGGATCCATCTTTTCGAAAATTTTACTGCCATTATTCCCAATGACTTGGAAGCGATGAAAGCTGCTAATCAAGAAGCCAAAACAGAAGCCGATTTTCAAGAAATTGCTAAAAAGCTGAAAGAACAATTAAACCTTGAAGCCGCGTTTATCACTCGAGGAGCAGAAGGTATTTCTGTTTTAGACGGAGAGAGTTGGAATACCCATCCTTCTGTCATAGACAAAGTAGTAGATGTCTGTGGAGCAGGAGATACAGTTACCTGCACTGCCGCCCTCAGCGTTTTATCCGGAGCTAATTTTTCTGAAGCAGCCATCTTGGGCAATCATGCGGCCAGTATTACTGTCTTGAAGGAAGGGACTGTTTCGGTTACCAGAAAAGAGCTGCAAGAATTAATAGCTAAAAAACAGAAGAGCGAAAAGCTAAAGACGCTGGAAGAGATAAAATTCCTCGTTAAAAAGTTTAAAGAAGCAAAGAAAAAAATAATCTTTCTTAACGGATATTTTGATCCTATCCACATCGGCCATATAGAATTAATTAACAAAGCAAAAAAATTAGGGGGAATTTTAGTAGTAGGTTTGAACAGCGACAGATCCGTGGGAGAAAACAAGGGGCCGGAGCGGCCCTTTCTTCATCAGGAAAAACGAGCAGAGATTCTCTGCAGTTTGGAAGCAGTGGATTATGTCATCCTCTTCGATGAGCTTACCCCCATCCATTTAATCAAAGAAATTGTGCCGGATATTCTAGTTAAAGGAAATAATTACCGCAAAGAAGAGGTAGTGGGAAAAGAAATCGTGGAAGCAGCCGGAGGCCGGGTAGCTTTGATTGATGTTATCCGAGGCATCACCAGCGATGGAGTGCTGGAATCTATCCACGGCCGCAAAGAAAACCTGCGCAATAAAATAGTTAAGACTTTAGAACGTCAACAGGGAATTTTGTTTGCTGAACCGGCCATTGTCCATCGAAGTAAATACAGCGGTCGGGACATCCTCGCCAAGAACAGCCGGTTCGCGGAGGGATATGTTGATGATAGATGTTATGTGCCGGTAGAATGGTGGATTATGTCAAAAACTCCGGCGGAAAATGAAATTTCCAAAGAGGGAGAAGGCCTTTCTTCTCTTATTTTAGAGACCGAATTAGGCAAGGAAAACGTTCTTTTCAAAGAAGCGGCAGAAGTTAGCGAAGAGAAGTTATTGGGTAATTTTGCTTCTCTTTGGCCGCTGACAAAAATATTAGATATCGGCGGAGAGCCAGTTCAGCCGAGCTTTTCTTTAGTTGAAGAAGTTCCTCCTATTCCCTGCCACGTTCATTCCGGGAAAATTGTCAATGGAAAATGCGAAGGCAGAGGAAAATTAGAAGCATATTTTTTTCCTCCCGTTAATGTGCCTCCCTATTCTCAAAACTTCGGCCGCACTATTACCCGTCTTGGTATTAAATCAAATATTTCCAAAGCCGAAGTTGCAGAAAAGCTGAAACAATTTGGCAAAGATGATAGTATGTACGAGTTATGCAATACTTGCGAGATTAATGCATATGATGGCTGGACTATCCTGCCCGGCGTAGTTCATGCTCCGGGGCCGTGGCCGACATTTGAGATTCAGCTGCCTCAAGATGATTTTAATTTATGCAGCTGGCAGTTAAGCAAAAGATTTTCTCCAGAAGAACTGCCAGAAAAGAAGCAGGAATTGCAATTGCGCGGATTAAAAGACGAATCCGCTTTTGTGGAAGAAGCCATTAATTGGGAAGTTTCTACCGATGCGCAGTTCAAAGAGAGATATTATCAACTAGCCAAAGTCTTGCAGCAGGGCCCTTGGGGCCGGCAGATGCAGATATTCTTCGGCCAGTTTTACGGCGAAGCTTTTGAGATTGCTCCCGGCCAGACTTGGGTAAGAAATGCTGATGTACGGCCCTTCGCCGGAATAGTCTGGAGCGGCCATGGACTGCTCAACGGCAATGAGATAAATATCAACCATCAAGAGAAAAAAGAGTTTTTGGTCACTCCGAACACTACAATAACGATTAAGAATACTGGAGAAATTCCTTTATTGATGTATACAGTGTTTCCGTTGAAACCAAATAAATTCTAATCTGTAAAATACAGTTTCCCAAACATTGCATATCTTTCTGAACTCATCACTACCCTATGGCCGCTCGGCAGGGTTCCAAACGCCGGATTAACTATGGGATACTTTACAATCAGAACATTAATCGCATTAGGAAAATTATATTCCGTAAAGAATTCCAAGTAAGCTTGGCCTTTGGCAATAATCAAATCCGCCTCTTTTAACATTTGCTTACACTCTTCTGAAACGTCTTCTGCATGCAGGCCGAAACAGTTGCTGCCGGTAGAAACAATCTTCCCATATTTTCCCAGTCCATATCTTTCCAAATCTTCGGTTGTAGCATCATTAAGCATCGGACTTTCTTTGGCCATGATCCAGATATTTTCTTTTCCTACTTTCGCAGCAATTCTTTCCAGCAAAAAAGTGTCAAAGATAATTTCTCCGCAATTATCCACTAAAAACAAGACTTTTTTAGCTATGCTAAGTTTTTCCTGCAAAACTGCAGTATCATCAATATCTAGTTTGAACTCTTTTAAATTCGTAAACTCTTTTTCTATTCGTTCTAAATCACATTGATGCACCAGCACTGCTCCGTAATCAAGTTTATTCCCCAGAATGCTGCAGGCCAGGCTTTCATGCCAGCTAGAAACATCCAACTCTTTTGCTACTCGTTCGGCCATCTCATTTGACTTCTCTTTCAGTTCTTGATAAGGATCTTTACCCCCAATCAATCGATAAAACTCCCGGTACCAATCCGTGCAGAATTTAGTGATCTCTGGATGCACCCATTTATTCTTAGAAAATTTATTCTGAATGTAAGTATGCAGTTCCTTCTTAATTAATTCTGCTTCTTTAGATGGCATGGCCGCCCGGTCAATGAAACTATCGATGATAGCTGTATAAGAATTGATATCCCGGTCTTTCGTTTTCATCTAATCAGTCTCCCCAATAAGTTTTTGATAAATCTCTATGTATCCATTTATATTATTTTCAATTGTAAACCTCTTCAGCCGGCTCGTTTCCCACTGGCCGTTGAACACTCTTTCTACCCCTTCTGCAATGGCTGTTTCATCTTTCGGCCGTACCAGGACAAATTTCCCGCTCACTACTTCAGGCAGACTGGAGGTATTGGAAGCTACCAAAGGTGTACCAATAGCACAGCTCTCCGCCGCAGCAAAACCAAAACCTTCGGCTAAGCTAGGCACCATCACACAATCAGCCGCCTTGACGTATTCTGGAAGTTCGTTATATGATACGGAATTAATGAGTAATACTATGTCAGACACCCCCATTCGTTTAATCAGTTCCAAGATATATTCATATCGTTTGACATAAGTTTTATCTCGGCTTACTATTGCCATTAATCTTGCAGAAGGAATCTTTCGGCAAATCAAAGGCATAGCTTTAATTAGATACTCCAAACCTTTGCTCATCCCTGGCCGGCCGTTGAATAAGCAGACGAAGTTTTTCTCCAATCCATACCTTTTCTTGACTCCTCGACCAGTATACTTTTGAGAATCCCACAATTCATAATCCACTCCGTTGTAAATAGTCACTGCTCTTTTTCTGTCTATAGGCAGTTTAAATAAATCTGTTTTAGTAGAATCAGAAACACAAGCATAGCAGTCAAAATCAAGCAGATAGATTAATCTTTCCAAAAACTCATGCAGTAAACAGCCAAGTTTTCCCAAATTGGTCACCTGCGGCCATTTGCTTACCCACACCTCGTGGATAGTAAGCACCACCTTTTTTCCAGTTAGTTTTCCTCCCAGCCAGGCAGCAGGAGCCCCGTTAAAAGTAGTGGTTTGAATAATATCTGCTTCTCGTGCTAATAGGATTACTTTTGGCACAGAAAGAAACGTAAAGAGATATCGGCTTTGCAAACAGCTGATTCTATGCACCCGTACACCATTAATCAATTCAAACGCAGGAGTATTCTTTAAGCGGTGAGTGATTAAGTCAACAGAATGACCTTTCTTGACCAGTCCTTCGGCCAATGTCTTAAAAACAATTTCTGCCCCACCAATATGGGGCAGGTAATTCTCTATCACAAAGAGAATCTTCATCTTTTTTCTTTCTTTTCCTCTTCCGCTTTTTCAATCGCTAACCGGCGTACTACCCGCTCTATACGTTCTTGATTTTTCTTGATAAGAGTATAATTAAAGAAAGTTAAAAAAATCAAAAAAAGGAAGCCCAAAACAATAAAAAAATCAAGGGGTCGATTCATACTCAAAACTTTTTTTACTAAAAAATCTAAAGATTTAGGAAATAGTGTCAAAAAGATTAACACTACCCAGGAGGCAATCCAAAAAAGATACTCCCCATTATTAAATTCTCTTCTTTTAAAACTAAGAAAAGATAGATAAAGCATAAATATCCCAAAAAATATTCCTACAATCTGTATACCTAACAATTTAATTCATCCTCCAAGCGATTAGTTTCATCACAATTTTCATACCATCGACCACAGTAGTTCCTTTATATTTGTCCCCATAAATTGTTTTGATAGGTATTTCAGTGTATTTTAGTTTATATCGGCCGGTTCTCGCTATCATCTCTGATTCCATGCTGTAATCTATAGCATTCCAACGTATCTTTTTATACGCATCAGTCGTAAATGCTCGATAGCCGGATTGGGTATCACGTAATTCAATTTTATATAATTTTGCTACAACTTTGTTAATAAACCAATTGCCAAAACGCAGGATATAGGGCATGGAATCACTGAGCTGTCGATACCCAAAGACAATCTCCGCGTTTTCCAATGCATTCAAAAAATCAGGGATTCTTTCTGGATCGTGTTGGCCATCAGCATCAAGGACCACAATTTTTTCTGCTCCCTGCATCAAAGCATAATCACAGCCGGTTTTTAAGGCCGCTCCTTTGCCTAAGTTAGTAATATGTGGTAAAAGTATCACTTCCTCTCCTTTGGCTACTGCGGAAGTTTCATCTTTGCTCCCATCATCAACTACAATAATATGTGGAGTAAACTTCTTGACATTTTTCAGCACCCCTTTGATACGTTTTCCCTCATTAAAAGCAGGAATCACTACCCAGATATTCATCTTAATCAAAGCTAAAACTAGCTTTATAAAAATTATGGAATAAGACTCTTTCTTTTATTCCATCTTCTTTTCAATAACTTTAATCAGATGATAGCCGAAACGGCTTTCTACAGGTTCTGAGATTTCTCCTTCCTTTAAGGCAAAAGCTACTGCCTCAAACTCCGGCACCATTTCTCCTTTGCCGAACCAGCCTAAATCTCCTCCCTTAGGAGCTGAACCTGGATCTTCAGAATATTTTTTAGCTAATTCCGCAAAAGGTGTCTCATTAAGTTTGCTTTTCACTTCAGCAATTAGTTTCAAGGCTTCTTCTTTAGTATGTTTATCTGCCGCAATCAGGATATGCTGAGCCAGAACTTTTTCTTTGGGTAAGAAGTAGACGTTATTTGCTCCTTGGCATTTCCAGTCTACCTTATAAGTGTAGATGCGGCCGCTGTTGCCTTCTTGCTGGTCAAATGGTTTGAAACATTTCAAGCTATGGCCTTTGAAGTAAAACAATTTTGTAAATACTCCATTAGCTTGTAAAGGATCAGAAACAATTACCCGATCATCGGGCGTGATAATCACTGAAAATCCAGTTAAACTTTCATTAAACGTTTTCTCTACAATTTCAGTTTTGGTAGCATAGACAATACTGTTAGGGTAAGCAAATGATCCGTCTTTAGTAGGAATCTTTGCAGTATGTTCTTTTAAATCGATCAACAATGTAGCAGTTCCCTGTCCGGCAGAAAACTGGCATTGCATCTGCTCTTCTTTTTTGCTGCAGGAAACTTGGCCCATGAATCCCGGCCAGGGGCTGAGCCATCTATCTGCAGGAGTACTCTTTATCTCGCCATAGTATTTTTCTGCCTGTTCGGCAGTCAGTCCATACTTCGGCTCTTTCAAAATCAGCAAAGCTTCTTCTCGCTCTTTATCATGTACCCTCTGCCACATCTCTGCTTTGTAAAAATCCCATGAACCAAAATGACCCCACACTCCAGATTTGCCAACCATATCTTCAGAAGCGATATAATACGCTTCAGGCAATGGCTCACAGTGAGTATTCTTAATCACTGCTGCAATCTGCTCATTAGTGAACTTGTATTTCTCTTTCAGCAATTTGATAGCATCTTCTTTCTCGACAGCAATGACTTTGTTTAGTACATCTACGCTTTTCGGAGTGTCATTGATAATCTTATCTACTTCGTTGAACGCTTCGTCCTGACCGCAGTCAAGCATGCGTAGAATTCCTCTAGCATCTTTTTCATCAGAAGTTATCAACGAATGCCCCACCCAGTAAGCACCCCAGCTGGTCTGAGCTGCTCCGTCAAAAGTCACTGGCCGTTTAGCTACTGCTTTGAACCAATGGCCAAAATCCCACCAAGAAGTTAAAATGGTATTATTCACTGCTTCTTTGTCAATTTTCTGCAGAGTATTATACCATGCATCGTTCATGGAAGGAATGGATTGGTAAGCTTGTCGATAACCTGCTTGCACTGGTTGAATCATCAACAGAAGCAGAAGGATAAAAACAATCGGGGCATTTACTTTCCTGCTAATCTTCAAGCCGGAAGCAATCCATTTAGTTGCATATTCATAAGTAACCCCGGCAAAGGCTCCAAAAGCGATGGAAAATACTGGAGTAGCCTGTAAGACGAATCGCACACCGCGGGTGGTAGCAAACAAGGAAGCAATGAACCACATGGTGAGAAGGATGGACATTTTGATATCGCGTTGGCCGGATTCATTCTTTCTTAATGCGGCAAAGACAATACCCAATACTGCCAAGTAAAATAACATCTTTCCTCCGAGTTGTTCGATCACTGCAGAAATAGGAACCATATTAAGCTCCGCTACAGTAGTATAAATATTCGGCCAAAGCGAATCTACTGCTACACTCTTTAATTGCAAGAAGCCCAGGGGTCCAATAAGCCCTCGGTAGAATATAGTCCATCCTTGGAGAAGAATAACTGACCCCGCAGAAATTAGAGCATAAATAATAATCAAGATACTCGCATAGCGGAATTCAGTAGATTTTATACTATCCAAAAAATTGAATTTAAACGATCTCTGTTTGATGCTCTCTTTGATGAATAGCAGATAGACAAGATACAGGACAATGGTAGCAATCAAAAATTCAAAGATATACCACCAGCCGCCCAGCCAGGCAGAAGAGAAGACTCCGGTCATTAAGCCGGCTAAGACTACTGAAGTGTATCTCCACCAGTTCTTTTTTGTTTCAAAAGCTTCAATAAACAGCCAGGTGATCAATAACGGAAAGAAAACCACGTAAACATCGGTATCTGAACTTTCTCCTGTAGTACGAGAAACAAAGAATTGAGTAACGGCAATCATTAATGCAGTAAACAAGCCGCCTACATTGTTGCCGGTTAGACGTTTACCTATAAAAAAAGCAGGGATAACTGCCAAAGCAGAGAAAATTGCTCCTACAAAAAAGAAAGTGTACATCAAGGGATAATCGCCAAAGAAATTCATAAATCGATGCCAAAATGCTCCAAAATAAGCATGGAACTCTTTTTCTGCACCTCTTCCTTCTGGAGCAACAAAATACATGTCCCATGATTGGCCGTCTTTGAATGTAGTTCCTTGATGGCCGTATTCTAAAACATTAGAGACCATACGATAATAATGCCATGGATCAATCCCTAGAAGATACAAAGTCCCCTGATCATCGCGGAAAAAGTTGCGGTATTGCTCCGCTCCATTCAGCACTTGTTGCTTTATTGCATCACCATTAGTCTTCAACATTTCATTAAACTGCGTTTCCACCATTGTATTGCGGTTAGCTTCTGGCAGATTAGGGTATTGGCTGAGAATCTGAGTATTAAGCTGATTCTTGTAGAAGGAATAGACTGAGTTCTGAGCCCATTCTTCGGCAATAGGCATGCGCTGAGGCATGGTGCGGAGATAAAACGAAAGAGAAAAAGTGAGTAATATAATAACCAGCGGAATCAGCCACTTTTTATTTTTGGTGAAGAAACTGGCTATCCCTTTAAAATCGAGAGAAATATCTTCACTGTCTTTGCTGGTGTGGCCGAAAGAGGGATGACTTTCCGCGTGGCTGGTAGCACGATGGCTTTCGTGTGAAATTTCTGTGCTTCCTCCAACACCAAATGCTTTCTCTTCTTTCTTAAACCACTTTTTTACTTTATTTCCAATAGCAGAAAAATCAATCTCAATATCATCATCCTTCTTTTCATCCATCTGAAGCCCTTTCAAAGCAGTGGTTTATAAAGATTTCTTAGATAGAATAGAGTAATAAGTGTATCTAGATTAATTACTTTCTATTTTTACTCTTCTGAAATAGATAATTATTTAAATAAACGTAAATCTTTAACCGATAGAATGGATAATTGCCCAGCCTGTGAAAGAAGATTTGAAGGGATTAATGATTTCCCCATAGTATATATCACAAGTGTTTCTATTATTAAGCCACAGGACGTACCCAAAGCTGTGCCTAATTGGTATCACGAAGATATGTTGGAAAAAGAAACCGAAGGGTGGAATAGAAAAATAGTCCCGTCTCAAGTTCTTAACTTTTTTAAACGGAGTCCTGACAAGGATGAGTTAGTTCATTCTGAATTCGTGTATACAAGACCTTGGGAAGACCAAAAAGAAAATAGAGGTCTACCCGCAAAAGCATTAAACCGGCCAAAATTTTGGCATAAAAGTTTTAATTTTGCTCCGTTCATAAAAAAATTAATGACGGAGAATACATCCGTCAAGCAATATTTTAGTACATTAGATGAATTGGTTGGTCATGAAGTCCAAACACTTCGGGTTATACCGTCTTGGCAATATTACTCCCACCATCAGGTTTATACTATCCCCGATTCTGGAGCCGGACTTATGTTGCAATTGAGTGAGAGTAAGGAAAAACCAAGTGATAATCGAGTGACAGAGTTACATATTCATTGTCAAGGCCCGAATGCAGGTCGAGCAGGAGGAGCTTCTACACATGAGCTATTAAAGATTGGCGAAATTCAGTACGAAGGTAGAATACGAAAGTAAAACTTGTCAAAATTATTTATAATCAATTACCAATTAGATAAACGTTTAATTAACTCTATAACAATTTACTCATATAACTTCCTTCTCGTTTATATCCTAATTTTTTATAATATTCTCTTACTCCCACTCCAGAGATAACGGCCAGTTTTTTCTTCCCTGCTTTCTTGGCCAAGTCCTCCGCAGTTTTCAGTAATCTTTTACCTAACCCCCTATGTTGCACCCCTCTTTTGTGGTTTCCTTCTCCCCCCAATCCAGTGGCTGTGCCATAAACATGCAATTCTCGGACAATAGCTGTTCTTCCATCAATTTCAGGTATTAAACCTCGAGCAGGAAACCGCAGCCGGCAGAAGCCGAAGATAGTTTTTTTTGTCTTGTCTTCGGCCGCAATAAAGAATTCTTTTCCTCCGGAAGCAGTATATTCAATTACTTTTATTTCCACTTCTCGAATCTTAACCTCTTCTTTCGGCTCTCGGCAGCGGATACATCTGCATAAAGGATTATACTTCTCCCATATATACTGGCGAAGATTAGTAATCCCCACCCCCTCCACAAAATACTTACTGGGCACATCTCTTTGAATCCGCTGAATGCGGCAGTATTCTGGCACAAAGGGTTTGAATTCCGCAATCAGCTTAGCTGCGGTTTCTAAGTCCAACGGTTTAAACTTCTTTTCTTTATACAATCTGTACAACCTTGTCCCCGGAGCTACCTGGCAGGGATAGAGTTTGAGCATGTCCGGCCGCAGCCCCTCATCTGTAAATAGCTGCTTCATTCCTGCTAGATCTTTTGAGTAAGAAGTCAAAGGCAGGCCAGGCATGTAATGAGCAGAAATTTTGAATCCTAAATCTCGAAGAATAGCAAATGATTTTTTTGTCTCTTCTAATCCGTGTCCTCGGTCAACAAAGTTTAAGACCTTATTGTAAACACTCTGTACTCCTAATTCTACCCGCGTACAGCCCAACCGCAGCATCTCTTTTCCTTCTTTCAGGCCGCCGTAATCCGGTCGGGTTTCAATGCAAAGAGCCACACAGCGAATCATGGCGGTTTCATTCCGTTTCTGTTCCTGTATCAACGTTCTCTTCTTTTTCGCTTTCTCCTTCAGGATTTTCTGATGAATCAATTTCACTCTTTGTTTATCTTTGAACTCTCCAGGCATCTCAAAAAAATCTTTAAATCTTTTGAACTGAAATTCTCCATTTCGATAAAACAGCCCAGAAAAATCATTCATCGCCTTGAAAGAATAATACACAAACTCCTCGCGGTATTTTGGAGGCAGGGCCATAAATGTGCCCCCCATAATTATTAATTCCACTTTCTCGCAATTGTGGCCGAGGGTGACATACTGCTCCAGCCGGTTAAATATTTGCAGATAGCTGTCATAGAAATTTCTTCTTCCCCGCATAGTAGCCGGCTCTTTTCCAGTGTAGCTTTGAGGCACACTGCCGAAATAACTCTTCACCCCGCCAGGACAATAGATGCATTTTCCATGGGGGCAGGGATAAGGTTTAGTCATAATCGCTACCGGAGCTACTCCGGAACCGGTACGGGTAGGTTTAGTCAGCAGTTTCTTCCGTAAGGCCGACAGCTCTTTAGCCGAGCAGTGCAGAAGAATCTCAAAATTAGTGGGCAGTTCCTTAACCTTGTATTTCACTGCTAAATCTTTCTTTAGCTGAGACAGCCACTTCTCTGTCACTTTCTTCTGTTTTTTCAGTTCGTGAATCAATTCTGAATAAATATCCATCACTAAAGAATAATCCACTGATTTATAAACATTAAACAAGAAAATAATCTACTTACTGGTCTTCTTGGCAGGGGGGGCAGCTGTTTTAACTACAACTTTTTTCTCAGCCACTACCTTTACCTGTACAGTCTTCTCCGTTACGGCTCGGCCATCGCTTACTGCTACTTTGATCGTTTTCACACCTGGAGTCTTAAATGCATATTTGATTTTTTCTTTTCCCGCCACAGTATGGCCGTCGAAGTTCCAGTTATACTTTAAGGTCTCGTTGTCTTTATCTGAAGCAAAGGCTTCAAAGATTACTGCCTCACCAACCTTAATATCACCTTTGGTATCTTTGACAATTTTTTCAATCTCTGGCTTTTGGTTGATGTCATAGACGATAATACTAATGGGATGTTTGGTCTCTAATTCTCCATCTTTAGCAATGAAATTAACTTTATACTCCTTACCGGTTTTTTCTTTAGGTAAGAAACCAAACAGTTTAATCTTAGTCTTGTCTTTGTTGCTGGCCGTATCGTAGCTCGGAATCCAGCTGAATCGGCCATCTGAAAAAGAAGCTCCTTTGGGAAGATTTTCTATAAAGACTTTAGTTATATTTTCTTTGGCATCCGGATCAATGGCCTGGACATTAAATTCTACTCCGTCTCCTTCTCTTAATCTAAACACTTCTCCGTCTATTTTCAGGGTCGACGGCCGATTGACTTCTTCCACTGTGATCAGGAAATTTTTCTCGCTAGACAAATATCCGTCTGAAGCAATAATTGTTGCAGTATAATTTCCTGCAGAGGTGTAATCTGTTTTCCATTTGCCTTGAGCATCAAGCGGAGCAGAGAAACGCCATTTGATGCGGTTTCCGTCTAAATCTGTTCCTTTAGGCAGAACTGTAACCGCTTCATTCTCTTTGACTTTTAAATTTGCCGATTCTTCAATCACTGGAGCGCGATTAGTATTTTCCACCACAATTAAAACAGTTTGATTAACACATTTTTCTTTGCCGCAGGCAGTTATCTCTAAATTGACCTTCTTTGTTTGAAGAATCATCACTCGCTCTAATTTAATCAGGCTGAGGAAATTAGTGAAAAAATTATTCTTCCGTTGGACAAAATCAAAGCCCGGCGCCCATCCTAAAACATTCTTCTCTAATTCTGCTCCAGAAGGCAGATTTTTTATTTCAATCTTAACTTTATCTCCATCGGGATCATCAGCTTTGATTTCTTTTACTAACTTTTCTCCTTCTTTAATGGTCAAGACACCAATCGTTTCTATCATCGGAGGCAAATCAACATCTCCCACAGTTATCTTTGCCATACCCATCACTTCTTTTTCTCCGTCCGAAGCTAAAACCTTAACTTCATATTTCCCCGCACTTTCGAAATTAGTTTTCCAGTAGCCTTTAGTATCCAGGGGAGCATCGATTGTATAGACAATCATTTTTCCGTCTTCATCTTTTTCTGACAGATTTAATTTTACTTCTTCTCCTTCTTTAATCTTAACCTCGCCAAATGTCGGCAGTTTAGGAGCACGGTTGAAATTTTTTACAGTCAATTCTGTTTTCTTGGTGGTTACTCCACCTCGACCATCGGAAACAGCAACTTCTATTGCATAAATTCCAGAATCGTTAAAGCTGAAATAACGGGCAAAACTGCTTTCCCGAGAAGCTTCCATTCCATTAAGCTTCCAAAGATAACTCAGTTTATCTCCATCAGCATCCTCTGCTTTGACAGCAAATTGATAAAGGGCATCTTCTTTAATCTCTTCTTTCTCTGCTGGTTTTATTTCTTTTATTTCTGGCGCCAGATTAGTATCTTTAATCACCATTGTAAACTGCTTCTCTTCTTTGAATTCGCCATCATCTGCAGTTACTGATATGTTATATTCTCCTGCAGAAGCAAAGCCGTAGACTATGAAATCTCCATTAAAAAATTTTGAATAAGAAACTTTTAATTCATCTTTATCAGGATCCGATATTTTTACCGGAGATTCTATTTTATTTCCTTCATTCACTTCAATTTTTCCCGGCACTTCAATTTTTGGCGGTTGATTTTTGTTTTTAACTACTAAAACCACTTCCTTATTGCTGAAACTTTTTCCGTCAGAAGCATTAATACTTATCACATATGTTCCCGCATCTTCCAAATCCGTCTGCCATTCTCCAGTCGAATCATTGAGCGGAGCGGAATAGGAAAATTTTACTGCATCATTATCTACATCCTTGGCTTGAGGAGAAAGTTTGACTATATCTCCTTCTGTTACTGTGATTGTCTTCGCTGCCAAGGCTAAAGGCAAAAGCAGCAGTAATGCCAATCCCAGCCAAATCTTTTTTTCCATCTATTGTCTCTCCGTTAATTCTTCGCGGTTAATAATCTATTATTAAAAAATAATAAATAAAAGATAAAAATATTTATTTGACTAAAACCACGTCTGTGATTTCTGGCGGGATGTTAACGTCTTCCACGACAACTTTGACGTTTTTGGTAGCTTTGCCACCTTTACCGTCATCAGCCGCTACTAAAACATCATATTCGCCATGGTCAGTGAAGGACGTTTGCCATTCTCCATCATCTCCTACTGGATTGGAAATAGTCACTTTAACTTTGTCTCCATCTGCATCAGAGACTTCTGGTTTGATAGCCACTTTCTCTCCTTCTTTAATCGTTATCTTTTCTCCCGACAGCTTAATCTCTGGTGCTTGATTGACATCAGTTACTGTCAGCTGAGTAAGGGCCTTAGTTTCAAACTCTCCGTCTGTGGCTTTGATTTCAACATTGTATACTCCTGCACTGGTAGCATCAGTTTTCCAGGTGCCGCTTTCCAAAGGTTTAGATATGGTCACTTTTACTTGATCTTTGTTTGGATCGCTTACTTTGGGAGTTAAAGAGATAGTTTCTCCTTCTTTAACTGTCAGAGAAGGAATGGGCTCAATGATTGGAGCTACATTCTTTTTCTTTACAGCCAATAAAACATTTTTCTTGGTGGTAGACTTGCCATCAGAAGCAGTAATCGTAATGATATAATCTCCTGCATCTCCATAATTAGTCTTCCACTTGCCCATTTTATCTACTGGAGGAGAAAAGGAATATTCTATCTTATCTTTATCTTGGTCACTCACTTTTGCTTGTAAGTTGACCCATTCTGTTTCTAAGACTTCTAATCTCTGCAATCCAGCTTTATCAGTTTCGCTTACAGAAGGTTTCTCTTCTTTTACCGGTTCTTTTACGGTTTCACCGGAGGGAGAAGTGCCCGGAGTTTTGTTTAAGCTTTTTTCAATCTCCGCTAACTCTTTAGCAATATCTAATCCTTTATCTTTATTATCGGCCGCGGCCGGTTTCTTGTACTCGATACAGCCGGCTAAAAGCAGGACAGCTACTAACAGAACAAACAGATAACTTCTTTTCATCTCATCCACCCCATTTATGTTTAAACTGATATTGCGATATTGCCGTACCATAAATAGCAATATTTTCAATAGTGTGAAGGATAATCCTATTTAAAGATTTATTAATTGCAAAATAGAAACAAAAAAGAAGCTACTAGAGAACATAATCGAATAAAACTAAGAAGACAGCTTAAATGGGGCTGCGAGGTAACGTCACTTCGTTCCGAAACCTAGCACCTCATTCGCTGTGCTCATGGGGCTGCGAGGATTTGAACCCCGATCTGACCCAAATTGGAGAATATTCATTCTTCCCCAAGGGCCAATGTTAACCAAGTTGCACCACAGCCCCAATATACTAAGGGAAAGTGTGGTGCTTTCCCCCAATGGCCCCGCGGAGATTTGAACTCCGGACCTCCCGATTTCTATTAATTAATATCAGTCGGGTGCTCAAGCCAAGCTAAGCTACAGGGCCGTAAACCATTCAAAACTGGCCTTGTTTTTTAAAAGTTGTGGCAGAAGAACTAAAAATATGGACGAGTCGGGATTCCCACCAATTTTTTATCATTATAAAAAATTGAGTAAAAAGTAAGTGGGATTCCTCACATTGTTCGGAACCCCACGAGTGGACGAGTCGGGACTTTCAAGCCGCAATCAAGTTGGCTCATTCGTGGGGCTTTATGCCCCACTTGAGGTACTCGCCTAGATTGCTGGCATTTGAACCCGAAGCCTCCACAATGCCAATGTGGCGTTCTGCCAGGTTGAACTACTCGCCCTTAGAAATATTTAATTCGGTCTTTATTTAAAAAATGTTTAGTTAAAACAGATATACTGGCCGGTTTCTTTTTGATTAGAAGGATTAGAATAAAAATAAAAAAGAAAGAAAAATTTACTGATTTCTGTTATTAATCTTCAGCAGGCTATGCAGTCCGCACCAGCCCAAAAAGCTTTCGGCTAAAGCAATCCACGCTACGGCATAGATGACCCAGTTAAGCCAAGCCCAAGGAAATATAGGCACTAACGGACTTAACCACCAGAATGCCAAAGCAAAGCGGAAGATTCTATCCCACTTGCCTAAGTTTTGCTTACACATTTCTATCACCTCCGAGTTTTACGAGGAGGTTCCAAAAACCGCAGTTTTTGATACCTCTTTTTGATCTATCTATCCATGGCTCTTAATTCTCTTCTTTCTTAAATGCCTTTGGCAGATCAATCACATATTTGCCTTCTTCTAATTTGATTATCAATGGATCTTTTTTGAAGAGATGGACTAAATCCAATTCATATTTCCCTGGCTTAATAATTTTAATCGTCTCTAAATCTAAAACCACTGCTTTGTTCTCTTCTCGTTCCAAACCAATCAATTCAAAAACATCCTGCTCCATCTGCACTTTGTCAGTGGCACTGAGATTAGAGACAATCCGTTTGGATTCTTCCATGTCTTTTTGTTTGACAAAGAAAAACAGCCTTCCTCCACAGGCGCAGCCCTTAAGAATCTCTGCTGAACCGTCAGCATGCATCACTCCGCATCTCACGCATTGGTGTGGCATAAGAATAGAGAAACAGCAGAATTATATAATACTTTCTCTTTATTATTTCTTCTCCTGAGTAAACAGTTCAATCTTATTGGGATTTTTCTCAATCTTCTTGATGATAGAAGCCGGCCCAATCACTGTAAATCCCTGTCGGTCTCCCAACAGAGTATTCATAAATCCTGATTTCATCTTGCTGAGCATATCACCTTCTCGGCTCTTCTCCGGATAAATCACACTTAATTCCACTCCTTTAAATTTCTCTGTCACTTCTTCCATAGTAATCTCAATCAAATCTGCTTCTTCTTCTTTTTTTAGTCTGCCCTGAAGCAGGACAATCTTATTCTCTTTGACAATCTTCAGCAGTTTGTTGATACGTTTAGCAGAACTTAGTCCTTCGATTTCTTGGTATGGGACGAATTGGAAAGTTACCATTTTCTATCATTCCTCTTTATTTTAGTAGTTTAAACAGCTCATTATAAAAATCTTCCATGTTTTGGCCGTATCTGGCAGAGATGCCCACTACTTCATACTGGGGAAAGGCTGCTTTAATCCGGTCTAAATCCGCCTTCTTCAAGTCTACTTTATTGGCGGCAATAACCACTGGAATATTTCTCGCTGCTAAATTACCGATGATGGTTATATTGACTTGGGAATACGGATCGATAGTAGCATCTAAAACTACCACTACTGAATCCATCTGATCTAGCCATTTGATAGATTCAATCACACCTTTAGTAGCTTCTTTGGCTCGTTTCTTAGCATTAGGTTCATTGATCCCTTTTTTGATGAAATCTTCATAGTCTATTTTAGTGGCAATGCCGGGAGTATCTACTAAGTTGAAACTCAGTTGCTTGCCTTTTTTATTTTTAATGATGATGTTCTCTTTGATATTGATCTCTCTTGTTTCATGAGGAACATTGCTTACAGAAGACATTTCTTCTCCCAGCCAGTCTGTGCAGATGCGATTAGCTAAAGTGGACTTTCCTCCGTTAGGCGGACCATAAAGGCCGAGCTTTAAATCATCCTTGCTGCGGAAGAGTCGACTGAAAAACCGTTTAAATGTTGTAAAAAATGCCATTCCTTTTCACCTTTTTATAGATGAGGAGTTTTGCCATAATACTTAAAGCTTTTGGTGGTCTACTATTTAGGATACATAGTTATACGCACGCAAAGAATAAAACGGCAAATTTATTAAATAATCGTTAAAAACATCCCTTCTGTCGGGCTGGTATACCCCGAGTGATATCCAATCGCAGTCGGGCCCATAGTCCAGCGGTTAAGACGTTTCGTTTACATCGAAAAGATCCCCGGTTCGAATCCGGGTGGGCCCAGCATCAAGATATTGTTTTTCGTGAGGTCGAGTATAACGAGACCTCACTTGATTGTCTTTTACTCAATGTTTTATGGCTATAAAAAATTGGTGGGAATCCGGGTGGGCCCATATGTTGTATTAGTCTACTAAGAACTGTTCTTCTTTAATACTCGTCTCTCCCCCATGCCCCGGATAGACTTTAGTCTCTGGCGGTAAGGCCAACACTCGCCGTAAACTTTTCTCTAACTCTTTAGCATCTCCTCCCGGTAAATCTGTTCTTCCCATTCCTTGCTTAAACAAAGTGTCTCCAGAAAACAAATGTTTTCCTAATAAAAAACAAACAGAGCCAGGCGTATGCCCTGGAGTAAAAATCACTTTAATCTCTTCATCATTAAACATAATCACTTGTTCGTCTTTAAAGAATTCATCGGCCGCAATCTCCCCCCCATACTGCAATCCCACGTCTTTTTCATTCACCCAAACTTCTGCGCCAGTCCTCTTTTTTATCTCTTCTAACCCATGCACATGATCAAAATGTCCGTGGGTCAACAAAATCATCTTCAGTTTCAGCTCATTCTTCTCCAAGTATCGTAAGAGTACTGTCGGCTGCTCGCAGTCGATTAAAACTGCTCCCTTCTCTTTAACCAGTAGATAAACATTATTTTCCAATGCTCCTAAAACAAACCGTTTTATATCCATCCTTACTTTTATTCAGTAATCTTTATAAAATTAGCCATTTTATTAAGAAAATAAGGAAAATTAACTATACTAGTATAGGAAAAGCACAACTAAAAGAGGAAAAATGCAGCAAGAATTAATGAGTATGGTTCTGGAAAAGGATGAGGTTTCCTGGCAGACTATTCTATATGATTTAGTAAAAACAGAACAGATGAATCCTTGGGATTTGGATCTTTCTGCCCTTACACAAAAATATATTATCACAGTCAAACAGCTGCAGGAGACTAATTTCCGTCTTTCCGGCAAAGTGCTTCTGGCTGCAGCCATCATGCTGAAGATGAAATGTGATTACTTTCAGGACCATGATCTGAAAGAGTTAGATGCTTTGTTCGCTCGCATGGATGAAAACGAAGGCAGTGAATTCTTTTCAGAATTCAGCTACGACCTTTTCCGCACTAATGAAAAGATAGAAAAAGAAGATTTCCGCCTCATTCCTCGTCATCCGCAGCCGAGAAAGAGAAAAGTTTCTTTGCAGGATTTGATGAATGCGTTAAAACAAGCGATGGAAGCAAACAGAAGAAAAGTAGTTTACAGTCGGCCAGTGGCCATGGCTATTCCTACCAACAAGTTTGATGTGGTGGCAGTCATTGCTCATCTTTATAACAAAATCAAACTGCATTACAAGACAAATAAGGATCTAAAATTTACAAATCTTCTTCCCCCCGGAAGCAAAAAAGAAGACAAAGTCTATACCTTCATTCCCCTTCTTCATCTGGAAAACGAAAGAAAAGTGGACATGCTCCAAACAGAACATTTCGGAGAGATTTCTATTCAGTTGGCGAAACCGCAAGTTAATTAGGGGCGAGTATTCTCTTCAGAAATAATTACTCCTTCCTCTAATCTTTTCAGGAAAATTTTCTTTTCGGCATTCACAGTCAATTTCTATGATGTGGGGGTAATCATCTTCTGGCGGTTTGCAGGCGTAGTCACAGGAGTAGTTCCCTTTTTTGTCGTAAAGGCATTGCTCAAAGCATTCTGATACCTCTGAAGGACAGATTACATCTTTACAACAGGCGGGCGGTTCGTGAGGTTGATAATCGAGTTCGCAACCGGGAACAGTGAGTAAAACGCCGTAAAACAAAAATCGCTTAAAGCCAATAGTTTTCATTTTCTTCGAATCGATTATTTTGTTGATAGTCAAAGTTCTATTTTTGGAAAATAAAAATACCTACAGAGGTTAGCCGTCTCCGTAGGAAATTATTTTTTAAATTCGCGGGGGAAGTTCAACAATAATCGTTGCAACTCTTGCAACAAATGCATTCAAAGCAACAAAGTGCTTGGTATGGTTTTTCCCCGAATTGTTGTTGGTACGTGCTTACTATCTGCTGTTTCAAAGCCGGGCTGGCAAGTTCTTCTAAATTTTTTTCTGTGACGTAAGCAGGGTCTCCGCTTCCAATAAGCAAGGCCATCAATCCTGCTACACCACCAGCTGTTTTTCTATTTCTTTTAGTTTCGTACTCCATTTTTTCCACCTCGTTGTTTATTTGCTTTTTTATAACGCGTCAGCTTTTCGGATTAATCCTTTCTTTTCTAATAATGAACTAAGCCGGCGTTCTAAATCATCAGCAATGTAAGAAAATAATTCCCTTTTTCCCGAACAGAAATAATTTCTTGAAAACATTTCTCTGCCGCTTAAAAGGTTTACCTGCATACATCCGCCTTGACAAATGTAAAAGTACTCACAATCATCCTTACATTGGGATTGTAATCTTTCGTATTTTTTTAGCGAAGCTTTTCTTATTTCCGAATGGAAAATTTCTTCTGCAGACGATGTTTTAATATTCCCTAGCTTGTACTCTTCCATCCCTTCCATTACGCAGGGATACACATTTCCATTCACATCAATCACCAGATTACTCGAAAAACACCCGCCCATGAGATAAGTAGAACCCCCATAATTTTTTTCTTTACCTCCAAGCATTCTTTCTATAATATCACTAATAGGAGAGACACTTTTCATCGGATGAGAATCATTCATCAATAAATCATATATCTGTTTATGAAATTTAAAGAAACTTTGATTATTTATTTTCAATTCGGAGTCTGCCCCATTATATGGCTGGAGTTTTGCATGCTCTATTTTTTTATCTTTTAAATTTTGGTAAATCTTCTCCGCTGCATCGGCATTTTGTTTACTAACAACACAAACCGCCCCAATATTTTGATACTTTTGTATGATTTTCATCCCGTTTTCAATACTCCGCGTTGCTCCATCGCCAGAACAAAACTGCCGGACTGTATCATTTATCTCAGACGGTCCGTCAAGACTTGTTCCTAATTTAAAGCCGTTTTTAGTTAGAAAATCAATGAGATCATCATGGGCTAAAGTAGCATTAGTTTGCATACGATTGGTTATTTTGCCGCTATTTTTACATTGATTTTCTATATCCACCACACCTCTATAAAAGTTTAATCCGGGCAATAAAGGTTCTCCGCCGTGCCATACCAACGCTACATGTCTAAAGGTTTTTGTAAGTTTATTAACAATATTTTCTACGGTTTCTAAGTCCATAATTTTTTTACCGACTTTTTCCCGTCCGTTTTCCATATAACAATATTTACATTTTAGATTACAGTCGGCAGTAACCTGTACTATTGCACTTATATACGCGAGAAGCTCTTCTTCAGGATTCTTTTCCATTTTTTACCTCCTGCCTCGAAGAGTAATTTCACAGCAGGGTAGTTCCACTCCCGGTGGACAACAACAACGTGATTGTTTATTTACACTTACGTCATCTGCAGAGTCAGTGTATAGTGCCTCATTATAAATGAACCAAGGGGATCGCTCCGGTTGTGGTTGAGGAAGAAGATTGTTAGGAAAGGGACACTCTTCCCAGATGGGATACGGAGGTATACAGTCAGTTCTATAGTTGGAATCTGCGGGTCCAAGGAACGGTTCTAAGTTGATACATATTCCAGTAAGCGGATTAACAAAACCGTTGGGGCAATATGCAGAGTAGCTTTGTGGTTTATCACTTTCAATTTGTTCGTATCCAAATTTTGGTGATAGTCGTAACATTCTGTTTTTTCTCACATTCGGTCCAGTGGCAGCACAACCGCCAAGAGTGATTGCCATACCATAAACGATTATCTTCTCCAAAAGGTTTGCCATTTTTTCCCCTCATTTTTTATAATCGATTTTAAAGATTGAAGCGAAGAGTCTCGGTTCATACGACGGCTCACTTAAATTTGTAAGACCGGCGCTGTTATCAGAACCTTGTTCGGTTGCCGAATAGTTCTTTGCATCTTTATCGCTGTTCGAATAAGGAATTTCCGGTTCTGGCGGGCAGACACATTCACATTTAGTGGGGCTGCATTCAATATGACAAGGCCATTGACAGCCACCCCGTGATTCTTCCAAAGTGTTCAAATTATATCCCCCAACCAAAGAAACCAATACACTAACACCATATTCCATCAATTTTTTTGTTTCCATCGTGTATTGTTTATCAAAAACTAAGTATCTATATGTCAAAACTACTTCAATAAGCTTTCTCCGAAAATCTTTGACGAAATAGAAAATTTTATTAAGTTGAACACACTTTCGTAAATTGTGCTGACAAAATTAGATTATAAAATTTTAAGCGAATTGGACAGTAATGCGAGGCAAAGTTATGGTCAAATCGCTACTGCAGTAGGATCTAGTAAGCAGGTTGTAAGTAATCATGTTCAGATGCTGTTTCGAGAGGGATATATCCAATGGTTTTTGACAGCAATCGATTTCTCAAAAGTAGGACAAATAATTTACAAAGTATATCTTCGATTGATGAAAGCGTCAGAGGAAGACGAGTTAAAAATAGTTTTTTTTCTTAAAGCGCATCCTTTAGTAGTTTGGTTAGCAAGAGCAGAAGGGATCTATGACATAGCCTTTGCAGTTTCTGTCAGAGAAGTGGGCGAATTAAATAAACTTTTAATCGATTTAGAAAATCAATTCGGCCGCCATATATTCGAACGTGCGGTGAATACAATCCTTCGAGGAGAGTTTCTTAATCGAGGATATTTGACCGACGAGAAGATAACCGGAATGGAAAAGAAAGCTGATTTTCAATCAACACAGGTGTCTTCAGTAGAAAACTTGCCAGTATACAAACCAGATGAGGTAGATAATAAGATTCTTGTTTTGTTATGTAGAAATCCTCGAGAAAGTGTTGTAAAAATTGCAGAAACAGTTCCTTTAACTGCAGATGCTATATGTAAACGAATAAAGCGAATAGAGCAGACAGGGATAATAAAAAGATATCTCACGGTTCTTAACCATAATAAGCTTGATTCTCTTCATTATAAAGTTCTTATACGCGTAAGCGACTTTAATGAAGAAACAGAGAGAAAATTTTTTGAATTCTGCCGGGTAAACAAAAATATAGTATTTTTTAATAAAGGTATTGGTTCGTGGGAAGTAGAAATTGATGTAGAAGTAAGAACCTCGGAAGAATTCAGAAGAGTGATGAGACAGATTAAACAGGAATTCGCAGGTTCTATAAAAGAGTATTTTTCTTTGATTATTTATGAAATCTTGAAGTTCGAGTTTATGACTCGGTTCACAGTTTAGTTTTTAAATGATCTTCGGGTCAACAAACTTAATAAATATCCCCCCTAAGCTAGCTTCATGCCCATCATTTCAGACCTTCACATCCACTCCCGTTTCTCCAGGGCCTGTTCTAATGCCATCACTCTGCCGAAATTAGAACAGTATGCCAGAATCAAAGGCATTGACCTTTTAGGCACCGGAGATTTTACTCATCCCAAATGGTTTGAAGAAATAAAAAAAACTCTGCATGAAAGAGAAGGTATTCTATACAGCCAGAGCCGTTTTCCTTTTCTTCTTACTGGAGAAATCTCTCTTATTTACACCCACGAGAAGAAAGGCCGCCGAGTGCATTACGTCCTTCTTGCTCCTAGTATAGAGATAGTCCGGCAGATTCATGAAGCCCTTTTAAAAAAAGGCCGCATCGATTATGACGGCCGCCCAATATTTGGTTTCTCTTCGCCGGAGTTAGTAGATTTAATGCATTCAATCTCTCCCGAGATAGAAATCATCCCTGCTCATGTATGGACTCCTCATTTTGCTATCTTTGGCTCTCTTTCCGGTTTTGATTCAATGGAAGAATGCTTCGGCGAAAAGGCAAAATATATTCATGCGTTGGAAACCGGAATGTCCAGCGATCCAGAGATGAACTGGCGCGTATCATATTTAGATAAATATAATTTAGTTTCTTTTTCTGACAGCCATTCGTTTTGGCCGTACCGCTTAGGCCGGGAAGCAACCATCTTTGAATTAGAAAAGTTAACATACCAAAATATCCTTCAAGCTATTAGAGACAACGGATTAGAACATGGCTTTGGTAAAAATCGCATCATCCAAACGATTGAAACTGATCCCGCTTATGGCAAGTATCACTTTGACGGCCATCGTTCTTGCAATATTGTTTTCTCCCCGGAAGAAACGGGAAAACATGACCGCATCTGTCCGGTCTGCCGCAAGCAGCTGACTTTAGGAGTAGCTTATAGAGTAGAGCAGCTGGCTGATCGGCCGCTCGGCTTTGTCAAGAAAAATGCAATTCCTTTCAAAAGTTTGATTCCCTTGCAGGAGATCATTGCTGGAGTTTACCAAACTTCTGTCGGTTCCAAAACAACACAGGAGAATTACGACAAGCTGATTCAGCTCGGCGGCAGCGAGAACAATATCTTACTGAGCCTTTCTGGCACAGAATTGGCCAAAGTAGTCCATCCTAAGCTGGCCGAAGCGATTATCAAGAGCAGAAACCGCCAGGTTGAAATAAAGCCCGGTTATGATGGAGTTTATGGAAAACCGATATTTGAGAATGCTGACCAAACAAAAGAACCCCAAAAGAAAGAAGCAACTTCCATTCCCCTAAAGAAAAAACAGAAAAGTTTGACGGAATTTTAACTCTCTTTTTTGACTGAAATATTTATATACCACCAGTAAAATATTCCTCTATGAAAGCCAAAGAGCTAAAAAAGAAGTACTTAGACTTTTTCAAGCAGCACGGCCATAAGCTCATCCCTTCCGCTTCTTTAATCCCGGTTAATGATTCTTCAGTCCTATTCAACACCGCAGGAATGCAGCCGTTAGTTCCATTCCTAATTGGACAAAAGCATCCGCAGGGAAAACGCTTGACTAATGTCCAAAAATGTTTACGTACAGTAGATTTCGAGAATATCGGAGATGACACTCATCATACTTTCTTTCAGATGCTGGGAAATTGGTCTTTAGGGGATTACTTCAAGAAAGAATCTATTACATGGAGCTTTGAATTCTTAACCGATAAAAAATGGCTGAACCTGCCAATAGACAAATTGGCATTTACAGTATATCAAGGAGATAAAGTCGTGCCCAAAGATGAAGAATCTGCTGAGATTTGGAGAAGTTTAGGTGTATCTAAAGATAGGATTGCTTATTTAGGCAAAGATAACTTTTGGAGCGCAGGAGAGAAAGGGCCATGCGGTCCATCTACAGAAATTTTCTATTGGAAGTCAAAAAGCAAAGCGCCTAAAGTATTCGATGCAAATGATAATAACTGGGTGGAAATCTGGAATAATGTATTTATGATTTATAATCGCAAGGAAGACGAAACTTTAGAACCATTGAAACAGAAAAATGTAGATACGGGCATGGGTTATGAACGAACATTAGCTGCTCTTACTGGAGAACAAAGTGCGTACGAAACAGATTTGTTCTTGCCGTCGATTAAAAAAATAGAAGAGCTTAGTAAGAAAACGTATGCTTCGGAAAAGAAAAACATGCGCATCATCGCTGACCATCTTCGAGCCGCAGTATTCTTGCTCGGAGACCAGAGTGGGATTGTTCCATCCAATGTAGATCAGGGATATGTGCTTAGGCGATTAATTCGTAAAGCGATTCGGCTGGGGAAGTTGATTGAAATCGGCGGATGTTTCACGGTGCAAATCGCCGAAATCGTAGTTAAAGAGTATAAATCTTCTTATCCGGAACTACATCAGAATTATGTTAAAATCTTATCTGAGTTAGAGAAAGAGGAACATAAATTTAATTATACGTTAGAACAGGGATTGAAAGAGTTCGATAAAATAGCTGCTCAGAGTAAAATTATTTCTGGAAAGGAAGCTTTCTTATTATTCCAAAGTTATGGCTTTCCATTAGAGATGACGCAGGAATTAGCGGCGGAGAAGAACATTAAAGTAGATGCAGTTGGATTCAAAAAAGAGTTTGAGCACCATCAAGAACTGTCTCGTGTCGGAGCGGAACAGAAATTCAAAGGCGGATTGAGCGATGCTTCTGCTGAGACGACTAAATTGCATACTGCAACTCATATTTTAAACGAAGCGTTGCGTAAAGTGTTAAAAAAAGATATTAAACAACGAGGCAGCAACATCACTGCTGAACGTTTACGCTTTGACTTTAATTTTGATCATAAGTTAACTGACGAAGAGATTAAAAAAGTAGAAACAGAAGTTAATCAAATAATTAAACTGAAACTGAATATCAAACGAGAGGAAATGCCGTTACACCAGGCTTTGAAAAGCGGGGCTCAAGCTGAATTCGGAGCCAAATATCCTGAGAAAGTTTCAGTCTATTCTATAGGTGATTATTCTAAAGAGATTTGCATGGGGCCGCATGTCCAGAATACTTCTGAGCTGGGAAAGTTCAAGATTACAAAAGAAGAAGCAGTAGCTGCGGGGATAAGAAGGATTAAAGCAGTTTTGGAATAATATGTTTTTCCTTGATGGCATCAATTCAACCGTAAAGTTTATATATCAAATACGGATAATGTTATCTAAAAATGGATAATAAACAGAAACTAATTGTTTTCTTAGGCAAAAATTTAACCGGAAGCTATACCATGCATCAATTAAGTCTATTGTTAAAAATACCCTACGCTACTTTTTATCGGATGCTTAAGGAGATGCATAGTTTATTGATTATCCAACAGGTAGGCAAAGCAAAAACTATCCAGCTAAACTACGCCCACCCCCTTATTAAATCCTATCTAGCTATCTCTTCCGATGAAGAAAAGAAAGAATTCACCCAGATTAATCCTTTAATAAAAAAGATAGCTGCTGAGATAAATACTAAAGAGGTGGTGGTTTTGTTCGGAAGTTACGCCCGGAGGAAAGAAACTGAACAAAGTGACATAGATTTGATGATTATTAACAAAAAAGGAGAAAAGAGTCTTTCTTTCTCCAAATATGAACTGCTCTTTAAAAAAAAGATTAATCCCCTTTTTATTACAGAAAAAGAGTTTAAACTGATGCTTAAAGAAAAAGAAGAGAATGTAGGCAAACAGGTTTTAAAAAATCATATAATCTTAAATAATCCGGAGCATTTTTGGGAAATGGTGTTAAATGGAATTTAATCGAGCGGTATATCAAACACAATTTAAAGAGTTCTTGCGTTCAGGCAGGATAGTACCTTCAGATAATCCGTTCAAGATAAAACTTTTTCTTCAGAAAGGAGAAAATAGTTTGCAAATTGCTAAATTTCATAAGGATATAAACCCCAGTAAATCTCAGCCGCAGAAACTTCACTGGAATTATTGGGCTATTACTATCTCGTATTATTCTATGCTCTATGCGGCTAAAGCAGCTATTTTATACAAGGGTTACGAAGTTAAAGATCACGATGCAGCCCAGATTGCTTTAGGTCATTTACTTGTACCAGATGCAATGGAAAAAGAAGATTTGGAACTTCTTAACCAAGCATACAAAATATTTGAAGATGAGTATGTAAAATACTTTGAAGATGCTAAAACCGAAAGTCATATTGCCAGATATACGGCAATAAAAACATACACTGAACGCCGATTGGAAGAAATATTTGAAAATGCTACCCATTTTGTAGCTAAACTAAGTTTGATTGTACAGGGAGACAATTAAAATGGCCAAATTCAGATTCTTAGAGCACACCGCGGACATTATGTTTGAAGCCTATGGCAAAAGTCTGAATGAATTGTTTGAGAATGCGGCATTAGCAGTCTCTGAATCTATGGTCAAGACAAAAGACGTCAAGCCGAAAACTGCTAAAATAGTTAAGCTGCAAAATGTTAAGGTAGAGATGCTTCTCTTTGATTTCCTTTCAGAACTGCTTTATCTTAAGGATGCAGAGCAGCTGGTTTTCTCCGCGTTTAAAGTAAAGGTAGAAGAAGCGAAAGGAAATTTTTCTCTGCAGGCCGAGCTGAAAGGAGATAAGCTCAACATGAAAACTCAGGAGTTCCGCAATGATGTCAAGGCCATTACCCTGCATCTCTTTGAGGTGAAGAAAGAGAAGGCCGGATGGACGGCCAGAGTGATTGTGGATATTTGAAGAGTAAATGAATTATTTAAAATTCCGCGTAACACTTCAGACTGTCCCACAATTCATAAGTTTTAAATACTTCTTCTCGTCTATAAAATATGGTTTTATCGTCAATAAAAAGAGGTGCAACATGGCATACATAAGTTCTTACCTTAACTAAGCCGAAAGCTCCACACTTCAGTGTGGAGATGAAGGCTGTTAAGGTTTCAAAAATGCGAATGGAAAAGCCCCGCTCTTTAGAGCGGGGATAGTTCGCATTTTTTTTTACAAAGACATTGCTGGGTTTAAAGCCCCGCGCTTTAGCGTGCAATGTCGTGTTCCAAAACTCGCCGATAGGCGAGGAGCGTAAAGCCCCGACCTCACGGAAATACTCTATATTTCCGGGACGCCAAAAATCCATGATTTTTTAGCGTTTAGGTCGGGGATACCTCCGAGTTTTACGAGGATGGTTCCGAAATCGTAGTTTCGATACCTTTGAGTTATACAAAAAGGTTCCGGCACAGCAGTGACGATAGCTCCGAGCAGGCGAGTTTTGTTACACTCTGTTCGAAAAAGCTTTGATTGAATAGCCCCAATAACGCCAAAATCCGCCCCCTCATAGAAGTAGTTAATAGTATCATTTCAATACTCTAAATAAGCCACTAGCCACTGGCTAACTCCCTGCGGGAGATTTATAAACTTCAAGTATTCATACATTAAAAATGGAGCAAAATCAAGCCTTAGCCGTTTTTGAAGGCAAGCGAATAAGAAAAACTTGGCATGGAAATGAATGGTGGTTTGTTATAGAAGATATTGTCTTTGTTCTTACAGATTCTAAACAATATATCAATAAAATGAGGCAGAGGGACGAACCATTGGCTCAAGGGTGGGTACAGATTATACATACCCTTTTAGTCGATACATTCGGCGGGGCGCAAAAGATAAATTGTGTTTGTTAATACTGCATGAGTTTTTAGGATAATACCATCAATTACTTCTCCCACCAATTATCTCGTCGAACCAGAAAACAAAAAGAGAAAACAACTTAACTAAACAGCTTAGCTATTCCGGCCCAAGCTCGACCGATGAAGTTTTTCTTCTTGACCTGTACAGGTTGAGCGGTCTCAACTGGCTGTTCTTTTGCTATTTTTTCTTCCACCGGCTTTTCCTCAGAAACTTCTGGCCCAGGAGTGATTGTTTCTTCTGGAGTTTTGGGCATAGCTTCTATCGCTGCTCGGCCAATCATGAACTCCCCTAATTCTGTACTTTCCGCTTCATAATATCGATAACTGCCATCTTTTTTAATCAGTTTCCACTCCATCTCTCCGTTTGCGTTATAAAAAGTCACTTCTCCAAATTTTAATCCCACGGGCTTAAAATCTTCTTCGTTTATCTTCAGCAAAAATTTAACATTACTAATCTTATCCGCATCTGCAGATTCCACTTTAAATCCAGACAAGAAAGCTCCCTCAAATTCCCAAGATGGTTTGCTTATTTCATCAACTTTGATGACTGCATCTTTAACAGTTTCAGAGAAAGTTACAGTCATTTCTTTTAATCCATCTATTTTCACTTCAAAATTTAAAGTGCTATCTTTAGGCATATAAGCAACAGTCTGCAAAGCTGCATTGCCGGACAATCCGGCGGAGGGCAAATTTAGCAGCCAGATTAAAACCAGAACAACTAGGATAGCTACAATCCCCCAAACAAGCCAGGAAAGACGAGAGTGACAATGAGTACACTTCTTTTCATTTCCTTTCACCGCTCTTTTTTTCACCATTTTTCTAGTCAAACAAAGGAAATATATAAAGTTAACTAATTCACTAGATTGATTTTGCCTTTCTTTAGGAAACCATGAATATTAGCTAAATCCGTTTCCAAAATCCTCATCAAGGCTTCATTGCTGTTAAATGCATTGTGAGGCGTGACAATCACATTATCCTGGGCAAGGAGAATATGGTTCTCTAAAGCCACTTGAATATCGCATTTATTAGCCGTATGTTGTTTAAAGTGGCTGCTGAGCAATTGACGTTCCTCCCGGATTTCACATTCTTCTTCCAGCACATCTAAAGCTACTCTGGTCAGATGTTTTTTCTTTAAGGCTTGGACCAAAGCATCGGTTTCAATCAGTCCTCCTCGAGCAGTATTTATCAGCAGAGCCCCTTTCTTCAAGAGTTTCATGTTCTTGGCATTAAGCAGGTGAAAAGTATGCGAATTTAAAGGAACGTGCAGGGTAACAATATCCGACTCAGCCAGCAAAGTATTCAGAGGCACATATCTGAAGCCGTGCAGTTTGGCAAAAGCAGTGTCTGGCTTGACATCGAAGACTAGAACTTTCATTTCAAAGCCTTTAGCGATTCGCACTACATGTCTGCCGATATTTCCGCAGCCTACTACTCCTAAGGTCTTGCCCTTAAGATCAAAACCCCTTAATCCTTCTAAGTCAAAGTTGCCTCTGCGGGTTCTGCCCACGCTTTCTACAATCTTGCGGCTGAGAGCCAAGAGCAGAGCAAAAGTATGCTCGGCTACAGTATTCTCTCCATAGGTTGGTACATTAGCCACAGCAATCTTTCGTTTTTTGCATTCTTCCACATCGATATGATCAAAACCAGTGCTTCGAGTAGTAATCAGTTTTAATTTTGTGAACGAGCTGAGCATCTCCTTCTTTAAATAAGAATAGATAAAAACCGAGAGAATATCAAAGTCTTTTATTTTCTTTAAGTCGCTTTTTCCCAATGGTTTAGCAGAGAAAAAAAGCTCATGGCCTTTCAGCTGCTCCTTGAGAATTGGCTCTTCCCATCTTTCTATCTCAAAAAAAGCAATTTTCATCCAGTTCACCGTCTTTTTTATTTGCTATGATCTATAATGATTCTACTTCCTTAATGCTCTTGTGCAGACGGAATTTCAGTTCTTCTCCGCCTAATTTCTCAAGGAATACTTTCAGCTTTTTATTCTTTTGCTTTGGTTTAAAGGTAAATCCAAAAAAATGGGCCAATCTAACTGCTTCTTCATCAGTCAACGGAGCCAGCAGGGAAAAGGCAGCTTTCTTTTTAGGTTGGTATCTTTTAAACAAAAAAGATTCCAGAAAAGTGTAAATCTCATCATCTAGAGTGGCTTCGGCCAGCTTTTTTCCGTTTCCTTTAGTCTGGATTTCTAGCGGCAGGGCATTAAGACATTTCCTCAGCAAGGCCGCAGAGAACTTGCTTTCTACTGAAACAGTTTCTCCTTTTCTTAACTCTGCAGAACGGAGATGCTTCTTCACTCGTTGCAGCAGGAGTCGATGAGCGGCCATAGAAGAAGGAAACGGTGGAGATTTAAAAGGATTTGGATGAGTGGGAGCGGCCAAGAAGAAATTGCACATAACGATGTTATGTTTGGGAGACTTTATGTCTCCCCGAGCATCGCAATCGCTATGAGAAGCACAGAGTTTTTTCTCCGCCGAAAATGCCATTGATACCGGAGTTTTTACTTAAAGTTAAGTTTAGGTTCGTAGAGGGGGAGTTCCGCTTAGAGTCTTCCGTTATGCGTTGCGGTAGATACGATCGAGAAAATGTCTTTTTCTTCTTTTAGTGCTTGAAGGACATTCTTAAACATGAATGCTCCCTCAAATCCTGTTTTTTCCTCAATGCTTAGAAGCTCAATAATATGGCCAATAAATTCTACAGAATGCTCTCCAAATTTATTTAATGGAGCATATTTTTTCAATTTTTCTGGACTTGTAAATTTTAACTCACATTTTTGCTGTTCCGCTTTATTTTTGAATGGTTGAATTTTATCATACATAGAAAATAAGTAATTTATGAATTCTAAAGTTAGTTCTTGGTCATGTTCTTTCTTGATAAGTAAGTCTATTACCCAATGGATATGTTTTGGTGTCCTAACCACCCTCTTAGTGAATTTATCTTTGTACTTTACAACAATATCTAAGTCTGGATTTTTCCCTTTAGAACCCTGAAACACGCCAATAACTGCTCCGTCTTGTAGAGAGAATTCTTTAAACGCTTGTACTTTATCTTTCTTTTTGGGCTTCCATTCCAGAACCATATGAATGGAGATTAGAAAACTTTATAAAAGAGTTATGTATATTACTATTTATTAATCAATATTAGTAAAGAGGGGGTAAAATGGGAAAAGTTCCGCTTAATATCACGGTTGATAAAGAAGTTCTGGATAAATTTAAAGATTGTTGTGAAAATAATGATATGAAAGTTTCAACAAAGATAAACACACTTATGAAAGAATGGGTTGAAGGTAACGGTAAATGAAAACTACGCATAAAATCATAATTGGAGACGCTTTAGAAAAATTAAAGGGCATTCCTGACGAAAGCGTGGATTTAGTTTTCGCTGATCCGCCTTACAATATGTCTAAGAAAAAAGGATTGGGATGGAAGTATAGTAAGCACGTTACCATGCAGGAAGGCTGGGATATTTTTACTAAAGATGAATTTTTTCAATTTAATGCTAAATGGATTAAAGAATGTACTCGTGTTTTGAAGCATGGTGGTAGCTTGTGGGTTTGTGGTTCTTTTCATAATATCTATCAACTGGGTTATATTATTCAGAACTTTACGGATCTAAAAGTAAATAATCATGTGGTCTGGTTTAAACCCAATGCCCAACCGAATATTACTTGTAGATTTTTTACAGAAAGTGCTGAGCATCTTATTTGGGCTTCTAAAAATGGAAATGGGATGAAATGGACATTTAATTATGAAGACACCAAAAATAAAATATGGGATGATATCAACCCAAAAGGTAAGCAAACGAGAAATGTCTGGAGTATCCCTCTCACATCAAAGAAAGAGAAATGGGCGGGTGAACATCCCACACAGAAGCCAGAGGAGTTACTGAGAAGAATAATATTAGCTTGTACTAAGCCCGGAGAAACAGTTTTAGACCCATTTGTTGGTTCTGGAACTACTTCTGCGGTTGCTTTAGCAATGGGAAGAAATTCTATTGGTATAGACCGAGAGGAGAAATATCTTAAGATTATTGAGAAGAGATTAAGACCAGTGCAGAAAAAAATCGGGGAAGATGTTGAAATTAATATTGTGAAGTAAAATGAAATTCAAGTCTAAAAAAGGAAATGTAGCAATTGGTTCTGGGGTGATTATACTAATATTTATTATTGCAATATTTTTATTTATTGTTCCAACTCAAGAAAGACAAGAAGTTCATATAGGTATAAAACTGGACTCAGATAACAATCCAAAAATTGACTACTTAAATATTCAAACAGTTAAAGTGCCATATATACAATTGTTTGAACAGAAAGGTGCGGAAGGAAAATACGCATTGAAAGTGGAAGCACATTGGATTCTACCTATCTTTAAACCAATTTCACTTGAAGAACGAATAAATGTTGGGGTTGGAGAACATTCAATTGTTATACCAGAAAAGCCGCCGGTGCAGGAAGGTAGTTGGTTAATTAAAGCCGAAATATATGATTTTAAGAATTCAAATTGGATAAAAGTTGATGAAAAAGAAACAGAGGTCAAGCTTGGCCAATAATCCTAAAAATTGGAGTATTGAAGCCGCCAAATTAGTTTATACCGGCACACTCATATTCTTAGGTATCGCTGTTGGCGTTTTTAATCTGTTTCTTCAGAATGTTATAATTAAAAATATAATGGTTTTTACTATATTAATGACACTTTTAATATTATTTGGAGTAGCTTCTTTGATCCTTTCATTTATGGGAATTAAAAAAGATGATGAAAAATTAATTAATTGGAGTTTTTACTTATCATTAGCTATGATTTTTTGTATTATTATTTTATACTTTACTTTAATGAATGCTAAAATGAATAGCGTATTACCTATTGGATGATCTCATGTTAGAAAAACTTCTAGATTTTAAAGGAATAGTAAGTATGATAGTATTTATCTTGATAATAGTTTTTCTATTTTCGTTACTTAATGAGTTACAGGAAAGTCCTCTAGGCGAAAATGAATATGCCAATAATACTTTAGAACAAGGAAAGAAATCATTAAGTATTCTAACAAATGGTTACTTTCTTGTCTCTGGTATTGCTGGACTCATCGGCTTGATAATTATCGCTTTGTTCATATATCGAAGATATTCCGATTAATTCCTATAACTTTATATTAATTCTAAGTCGTTACGGAACTTCCCCTCTCGTCGTTTAGTAAGTAAAAATTACACTTATACCTTGTTATAGAAAGTTGCGAAGCAATTCCGTCTTTTCCGTATAGGTGTAGGTATCAATGACAGGCATTTTCGGTTTACTCATAGAGCGGAGAAAAAATTAAACATAACACTTGTTATGTGGAATTGTCAAAAATTACCGATTTTTTATAAATTTATTCGGGAAACTTTTGTCGTTGCTCGGCCCATAACGCGAAAATACGCCTCGCCGTTAGAGTAGTTAATCATATTAGTTTTTATTATTTCCATATTGAAAACAAGCCACTAGCCACTGGTCAACCTCCCTCGCGGGATATATAAAGCCCAGCCCCCCATTAATATTTGTTCGTGGTTTGCAGGGTGGGTTTCCTCTTTTCCCCCCACCCGCTACAAACTACTAAATAAAAAATTAATAAAACCATATTTCCCTTTGGAGGTGAGATATATGAAAAGATTCCATCCAGACTTTGGTCATAAAATCGTTCGTTGTTTGCCGTTAGATATCTCCCTCGACCTCCATCCAAAAAGTTTTCGTAAAGCTTTTGAAAAGCAGATGATCAATGTTACTCAAGGAATCTTACCAAATGACATTGTTGAAAGAATCTCTTCTAGCATGGAACTTTCCCCATTACGCCTGGTTCGTTAGCGTTTTAAGAAAATATTTAAACGAAAGTTATTTTAAGGTTCAGGATGGTAGAAAAAGAGACTAAGAATGGATTAATAGTATTTCAAGATAGAACCATCAGACGGATTTTGCACGAAGGTCAGTGGTTTTTTTCTATCGTTGACATCATTGCAGTATTAACTGAAAGTTCTATTCCTCGCAGGTATTGGTCGGATCTTAAGATAAGACTGAAAGAAGAAGGATTCGAGTTGTACGAAAAAATCGTACACCTGAAATTACCTTCCCCAGATGGCAAATATTACGAAACTGACTGTGCTAATACTGAAACTTTGCTTAGAATTATCCAATCTGTAACTTCTCCAAAAGCAGAGCCATTCAAATTATGGTTAGCTAAAGTAGGCCATGAACGCATCCAAGAAATAGAAAACCCTGAACTGGCTCAAAACCGAGTTAAGGGATATTATGAAATGAAAGGTTATCCTCCTGCATGGATAGAAAAAAGACTGCGAGGAATAGCTATTCGACAAGAATTAACAGATGAGTGGAAAAACAGGGGCGCTGAGAATGAGAAAGATTTTGCTATTCTTACTACTGAAATCTCTAAAGCGACATTTGGCAAGACGGTTGGAGAATACAAACAATTCAAAGGACTGAGTAAGTCAAATCAAAACCTCAGAGACCATATGACCGATTGGGAACTTATCTTGAATATGATCGGAGAAAAAGCAACAACAGATATCACTATTACTAAAGATGCAAAAGGAATTCCAGAATTAGTAAGCACTGCCAAAGAAGGCGGCGATATTGCTAAACACACTCGAACAGAACTAGAGCAGAAGATAGGTAAACCTATTGTATCAGATAAAAATTATCTGCATTTAGCAGAAGAAAAGAAAAAGAAGCAGATTGAAGACAGAAAATAATCCGTTTCTCTATACAATATAACCTGTATTTAGCACTATTTACATTTATTCTTAGGTAAATATGAGGTATATACGTAATACTTATAAACAGTGGTTTTGCGCTGGGTACTGGGGTGATTTATGTGGATATGTTAAATAAGCATGAATTGGAATTAGCTGCTCCTCAGATTGCCGAGAAAATTCGTAAAGGTGGAGTCTTTCTCCATCCTAGCGATACTATCTACGGTTTGGGATGTAATGCTAAAGACGAAAAAGCAGTAAAGAAAGTCAGAGAACTAAAAGGCCAAAGCGATAAGCCTTTCTCTGTATGGGCTCCTTCTGTCGATTGGATTAGAGAGAATTGTGTAGTGGATAAAAAAGCAGAAGAATGGTTAGGTAAACTGCCCGGCCCTTACACTTTAATTTTGAAAATGAAAAACAAAAGTTGCGTGGCCAAAAGTGTCCATCTAGATAAGAATACACTCGGTGTAAGAATTCCCAGCCATTGGATGCAGGATTTTGTTTCGGCAGTAAATACTCCAATTATTACCACCTCCGCCAACCGCACTGGCGAGCCGTTTATGACTTCCCATGAAAATCTCCATCCTGATATCAAGCGTGGCTTGGATTTTATCATTTATGAAGGAGAGAAGCGCGGCCGCCCATCGCAAATTGTGGATCTGACCGGAGCAAAAACTACTGTAAAAAATAGATAGATTTTTAATTGTAATCCGTTGTTTAACGAGCATATGGCTAAAACGGGGCAAATTACTATTTTTATTATTTTTGGTATTTTCCTTTTTCTTATCCTTGCCGCGTTTTTCTTTTTTTCCTTTAAAGAGAAGCCGGAGCCAAACGTTTTAAACACTGGTCCAATTCAAGAATATATTCAATCTTGCCTAAAGAAAACTCTGGAAGATGCCGTCTTTGAGAACAGCCGGCGGGGCGGTTACTTCATTCTATCGGAAAAATCAACATTAGAATCAACAGAAAATGTCCCCTACTATCTTAATGGAAAAGAAAACATTTTTCCTACAGATGAAATCCTCGCCCAGCAATTATCTAAATACGTTGATTCATTAGTTGGCTTATGCGTAACTGATTTCTCCAAAGATTCCGATTATAACATTAATTTTTCTAAACCTTCTTCTCAGGTCATCTTAACTACGCAAAAAATAATTCTGAACACCAATCTTCTGGCAACTATCACCAAAAATAATCAAGTCAAAGAGATTTCTTCCTTTGTTACGGAAATCTCATCTAAAAAGATGTACTCTGCCTTTCAGACGGCCAAGCAGATTGTTCAATCCCAAAAAGACGAAGAAGTCTGTTTAAGCTGTTTTTCAGAATTAGCTTCCCAAAATGGTCTTTTCGTTAATCTTCTTTCTGTTAGTAATGACACCTATCTGTTTGATATAGAACAAAGCGAGTATCTTCACGAAGGGGAAAAATATCATTTGAGATTTGCGGTGCGTTATAATGAAAAAGAATAAACTTAATCTATTCATACTAGTTATCTTGTTAGTTCTTCCTATCTCTTTTGCCGCTTGTCCAGAAGATATTGATTGTCCTTGGAACAAAGATGCACCAGAGCAGTTCAATTATCAAACCGGCGATTATTCTTCTATCGATTGGGGTAATGCAATCTGGAGTAAAATTCCCCCCTCCAGAATTCCCGATGTCCCCGCAGATAAACTAAACTACAATCAACTTAACGTGGATCAACGTTTGGCTACGACCACAGAACAAATCGTTCTTAATCTAGAAAAAATTAACAATTTAGCGATTGATGTAAACGAAGAGCGCGCCAGAGAGGCGATCGAAAAAGTAACCCAAATCAAGGTTAAAAGCTTAGGCCAGAGCGCTAAAATCGTCCACGGTATTCTTAGAGCTACTTTTGGAGAAGAGGAGAGTTTAGTCTTTGCCGGAAAGGAAGGCTGGGAAGTAGAAATAGATGAAAACGGAGAGATAAATCATCTCGGTCTCAAGGAAATTCAAGAAAGCAGCATTTCTTTTGAAGATAGTTTTACCATACAGGAGGAAACAGCATACATTGGAAAAGATGGCTCTGTTCTGTCCGTTAAATCGCTTAGTTTTAGAAATGGTCAAAGCTATGTGAAACTAGGGAATACGGCAAGAATAGATTTTTACGAGATTCTCGCAGAGACCAATCCGATAGATATTCATTTTAATCCTTTAATCAAACCAGAAGGTAATTATATAGCTATCTCTGATGCAGGATTAGATATCAGAACGACTAAAGACGGAACGGTTAAAATCGATCCTCTACCGGGAAATCTTCTGTTCAATATGGTAAAACGGCAGTACGAGAAAGATGAAGATGGAAAGCTGATTAAAGATAAGTTTACCTGGGTGCCTGATGAGAGAGATACGCTGTCTATAACTGTTTTGGGGGGAGATAATTTAGAGGTTATTTCTCGTGCCGAAGCGGAAAAAACTCCTTTATTAAGGCATCAGAACGGAGGCGGAAAAACAAGTTTAGAAAATGGCCGAATGGGAATAAACGTCCAGGAAGGAAAACTGACTATGATTCCTTCCAAGCCATTCGAAGGAAAGGCCGGCCCGATAGACCAACGGAATAGTGTTGCTATGGAATTGATCTCAAATAATTTCGCAGACCTTCTTAGAACAAGCTCTTCAAATAGATATCTTTTGTTAAGAAACGATAAACCTATAGGGGGAAATAGTCTGGGGCTGGAGGTTTCTGATTTTATTGAATCGAATATGATGAAAACTATGGATGATCTGCGGGTGAAACACCCCCAAATAGATTTTTCTATCGGAATGGCTACACCAGAAAGTATAGAAGAGTATCTTAAAAAAGGGTATGGCAATCCTACTCCTCCAGAATACCAAGAGATTACAGCTAATCTAGCCCAAACTACAGACCAATGGCTAAAAGGAAAAACCAGCCTGAACAAATACATCTCTCAAGTGTACTTTGGCACTCAGTTAAATGCCGGAGGCACTTTGTTAACCTTATCCGTAGGAGAAAGAATGATGGACGGTTCCACTATTTCTTTTAATCCTGCAATCAGAACTGGGACCACGCCTTTAGGAACATTAGATCATGAGTTTAAACACATTCTGAAGGGGTATATAATTTCTAAAGAAGCTTCCGAGGTACATCTTAAAGATTCACCAGAATATCTTGTTGAAGAAGGATTGCTTTTAGAAAGATTTGAATCCGAAGAAATAACTGAAAAAGAATTAAATAGTCAGATTATGGAATTAGGAGATAAACACCTTAAAGCTATCCTTAAATCGAGAGGTATTGAAATGAAAGAAAACACGATAGCGGTTAATCTTGCGGATGAGATATATGTTAGTTCTTCTGAAGATTTTGAAATAATGGTCGAAGAAGTAGAAGAATTAGCAAGAAAAGCACAAGACCTGGGAAAAGGTGTAGCAAACGGAGAACATTTAAAATCTCTTATGCTAGAAAGTAAGGATTCCCCCCTCAGAGCGGACTACATCCAAAAGATTGGCGCTAATCTGGATTATTGGACCGAGGAAAAAATTGAGGGGGCAGAGGATTTAAGAAACAGGTATACGCATTTCATACGGGAAGAAACTGGTTTTTATCCGTATGCATTTAGGGCTTACGGAGGAAATTATGAAGAAATATTTTCTGTATACAGCGAGTTGCCAATTCCTGAAGCCAAAAAATGTTTATCTTGTGCCCAGTTAGAATACGATTTAGTGATAAGCACTGACCCTCCAGACTGGCTTTGGCAGCAAGCCGAAGAAAGGTACTATCAAATTATGGGCGGCAAAGATGGTTCATATTGCAGTAAAAACCCGTGTGGACCGTGCCTGAAATATAAACTAACTTGTAAAGCAGAATAAATACCGAATAAATATCGAATAAATACCGAATAAATAAGTTCTTTATTTTTTCAAAATAATATAAAAAGAACTCCTCGTTTTCTTTCTAAATGCTTCCCCCCTTCCCCAATGCCGGCAAATACGTTTTCAAAGAAAAGTTTATCGAGAGATACTCTCAATTAACTGATTGGGAAACATTCAAACAAGCTTCTCTCTCTTTTCTTCGCCGTTCTATCCGTGCTAACACTCTCAAAATATCTGCTTCTGAATTAAAAAACCGCATAGAAAAAAACTGGTCTCTTCAGCCTATTCCTTGGTGTAAGGAAGGATTCTGGATCAGCCATAAGAGAGAAGAACGCCGAGACATCGGTAATCTGCTTGAGCATCATCTTGGCTATTTCTACGTCCAAGATGCTTCATCCATGATTCCCCCTATTGTTCTTCAGCCGAAACCAGGAGAGATTGTTTTGGATATGTGTGCTGCTCCAGGGAGTAAAACAACTCAGATGGCCGCCATGATGCAGAACAAAGGAATTATCATTGCCAATGAGCTGAGCGGAGAAAGAATCAAATCCTTGGGAATTAATCTTCAGAGAAGCGGCATTCTCAATGTGGTAGTTACAAATATGACTGGCTATGGTTTTAAGACCATACAGTTCGATAAGATTCTTTTGGACGCCCCCTGTACAGGTACAGGAACAATTATGAAATCTCCCCGCATTCTTAACTGGTGGAATCCTCAAGCGGCCAAACGGTTGGCTTCTCAGCAAAGAAAGCTTTTGGAAACAGCTTTCAACAATCTTAAAGAAGGCGGAGAGCTGGTTTATTCTACCTGCACTTTAGAGCCGGAAGAAGATGAAGGAGTAATCAATTGGCTTTTGGAGAAATATCCTGCAGCCAGATTGGAAGAAATAAAACTGCACGGTTTAAAGCACAGTCCGGCCGTTCTACAGTTTGAAAAAGAAACATATTCTCCAGAAATAAAAAAGTGCTTGCGTATTTGGCCGCAGGACAATGATACGGAAGGTTTTTTTATTGCTAAAATAAAAAAACTTCCGGCAAGAATAGAATGAGTGACGATAGTTTTTTTATCGCCAAGATAAAGAAACTTCCAGCACGAATAGAGTGAGTGACGATAGTTTTTTCATTGCTAAAATAAAAAAACAAGAATAACTCAATGTTTTTAAGGCCGTTTAGTCCATGCATATCGGTCTAATGCTGGAACATACATGCAATCATAACATATAATCCCTTCGATTCTTTTCTCAGTGTCATAATAATGTTGTTTAAGCATCCCTTTGTACTGCCATCCTTCGTGAGAGATCGTAGTCTGTTTTGCTTTAGTATCTAAACAAAATTTTTCATTCTCCACCATTTTTTCCAGCATGTTTCAAAAGATTATTTTTCCATTTATAACTTTTGTGGAAATGAAATCACAAATACCTTTTTAAAACCTGCCGCCTTTCCGGTCAGTATAAAACAAAAAAAAGGTGATATTCATGATTCGTGTAGCTATCAACGGGTTTGGCCGCATCGGCCGGCAAGTCTTGCAGGCAGGGATCAATGATCTCCATATCGAATGGGTGGCAGTCAATGATATCACAGATACAAAAACTCTTGCCTATTTGTTAAAGTATGATTCAGTGCATGGTATTTCTCCTTACCCGGTTGAAGCAGGCAAGGATTTTCTCATCGTCAACAAAAAGAAAATCAAAGTTCTTTCGGTTAAAGAACCGGAAAAGCTGCCTTGGAAAGAGCTGAAGATTGATGTAGTGGTAGAAAGCACCGGTGTTTTCACTGATAGAGAAGGCGCTTCCAAACATCGTCGGGCAGGAGCTAAGAGAGTGCTTATCTCTGCTCCGGCCAAGAATCCGGATGTCAGTTTAGTGATGGGCGTAAATGAATATCATTTCCAGCCAAAGAAGCATTTTATCGTTTCTAATCTCTCTTGTACCACTAATGGTCTGGCTCCTATGGTCAAAGTTTTGCATGACCATTTCAAGATTGAAAACGGCTATCTGGTCACTGCTCATGCTTATACTGCGGACCAAAAGTTAGTCGATGCTCCCCACAAAGATTTACGCAGAGGAAGAGCCGCAGCCGTTAATATGGTTCCTACTACAACTGGAGCGGCCAAAGCTGTGTCCGAAGCTATTCCTGAACTGAAAGGAAGATTGGATGGTTATGCTATCCGCGTGCCAGTGCCAGATGGTTCTCTGGCTACGTTTACTTGCACAGTGAAAAAGAAAACTTCGGCCGAAGAAATAAACAAACTCTTCCGTCGGTTGGCTGCTGCTAAACTTAAAGGCATCATTCAATACAGCGAGGAAGCCTTAGTTTCCAGTGATATAGTACACAACGGCCATTCCTGCATCTTCGATGCCCCTTTGACAAACGTCTTGGGCGGCCATCTGGTGACAGTTACTGGGTGGTATGATAATGAATGGGGATACAGCTGTCGGATGATTGATGTTATCAAACTGATTGGGAAATAAATCAGGTGGAGCAGAAGAAACGTTTTTCTCTTCTTTTGCACACCTCTACAAATCCACGAAAGTGAGAAAGTAAATGATTAAACGTATTATATGTTTAATAGTTAAAAGAATAGAGCATTATCAATAAATAGTATTACTTTTTCGCCCTTTTCCAAAGATATTCAAAATGTCTTTTATACGCAGCGATGCTTTCTTTGTTTTTGTTTAAGATTACTTTTAATTCTTTTTCCGTATAAATAAATGTAACCACTAAGTTTTCCGAGAAAGTTACGCACACGGGGCCTTGCAAATCTTTGTCTAAGAATCTAACTTCAAATAAGCCGATCTTCTTTGTTCTTGGTCCAAAATATTCTCTGGAAGCGGTATCGTCAAACGAAATTATCTTATTATCGATACCATTTTTCAATCGCTCTACATGCCAGGCATTACTGAATTCAGTGGTGTAAATGTTGGCCAGCTGCTTGGAATAGCCGTAACCTCGATAAGTTTTAGCTTTGCCAGATATTAATTCCCAATAAGCTCGTTGTATTCCCTGTACTCCGCTATAAATCTTCACTTCTCGATTCCATAAGGTAAAAAAGGATTTAATCATGCTCTTAGCTAGTTCTGCACTTTGCATTCTAATGGCTACGGGAAACTGGCTCCATAAGACAATGACCACATTATTCCCAAAGATGAACGTGGTAGAATTCCCGTTTTCTTCCGAGGCAAGAAAATCAGTTTCGGCACGGTCTAATTGAATGGTATCTGCAGTTAAGACTTTAGTGTTTATGTTTGCTTCTGCTCGCTGCTTATTCCAGATTTCATAATAATGCTCCATGGTTTCACCGAATTTATCGATTGACCCATGAATATAAAGTTCGTTTTTATCCCGCAAAGCGATATTAAGCACAGTTTTAATGCCTTTCTTGGTGGAGTACAACTCTACCAATGGCACTTTTTCTTTAGGCTTCTGAAATTTTTGCAGTGTGGGGATTAGCTCTTGAACTTGTTGTTCTCTTTTCTTAAGCTTAGACAGAATCTCTTCTTGATGTTCTTTCAATAGAGCAATGAGTTGGGAAGGATCAGCAGGCTTAAAGTATTTTTTATCATCTTTGATGTAATAGCTTGCCAAGCCCTTCTTTAATAGTTTGTCAATTCGATCGTAAGTAAAGGTTCGGTTTAGGCCGTTCTTTAAGGCAATCTCTGCTGCGGTAGCTTCACCTAGCTCAAGAAGCGAGAGATAGATGTTTACTTCGGTTTTAGTAAGATCAAAATTATCACTGATGATTTTTATGTCCATTATGAGAGAATAATCTTGGACTTTTTAAACTTGTCGTTTTATCAATAAGACAACAAATATTAAAGTAGTAACCTCTGTGTTTACTTTATAGTGATAAACAAAGATTAAAACACGGAGGCAATCACATGAAAACGGTACAAAAATTCAAAAAAGTAGTGGCTTTGGATACAATAATCTTCTATCCTGAGCACGAAGCCGTACTTAAACAGTTAGTTGAGAAGCCTAAAATTGAACGAGTCCCTATGACTTATGATGAGGCGAGTAAGCAGTGGGTGGTTCCAGAAAGTTATGAGATTCCAACTGATGCGAACATAATTATCTGGCCGTCTAGTTTGCCGGAGAGTTTTGAAGGAATTACTCCAGAATTGCATGAGAGATTAAAAACAGCACAATGTTGGACTGAAGCCGGACTAAGAGAAGATGTTTCTGCACAGTGCTTGTACAACAGAGTGAAAGGAGCTGATTGTGTGCTTACCTGCTGGACGAACATCCCTGGGACGGTTTTAGATAAATTAGTAGAGGATGGTCAAACTAAAGCCATTATCACTTGGACCCATGAATTTGAACATCGCTTAGATGTAGAGAAAACACGTAAAGCAAGGATATATACAAACTGCGTTCAGGATTACGGGACGGATGCAGTATCAGAACTAGAGTTTGATGGCTTAGTAAAATTAATTGAGAGAACCAAAAAGACAGATAAAAAAGCAGAGACTGATGAGGATATTGCCATTGGCGTTCTTAGCAGCTTGTTTACTCGCTACAGAAAATCACACCTCAACGAGAGAAGTACTCGCAGAGGCAAGTTTTCACACCAATTTCATAAGTTGGGAAGATCGCAGGAACATTATGGCGGCTTTAACGATAAGACTTTAGATGAAATCCTGCCTGAACAATTGCTGGAAGGGAAACGTGTGGGAATACTGGGTGAACAAACGAGCTTAGATTACTTGGAATCCGTTTTGGCTGAGGGCTTTAAGATAAAAGTGGACAGAGTAGTAACTATTGATGAAAGTAGTGCAGAATTTTACAAGTACTTAGCCACTCACGAAACTATTGTATATGATTCTAATAAAGTAAGTGAAACAGTAAAACGAAAGATTCAACTTATCAAAAAAGATAAAGCGATTGATGTCCAAAGCCTTTCCCATTACGATGAAACATTGAGAGGTAAAAAGTTGGGAATAGTAGGATTGGGTAGAATTGGCGGGAGAGTAGCACAAATTGGAGCTGCTTTAGGTATGAAAGTTCAATATGCTGGTCCGACAAAGAAAGCGGTAGACTATGAATATATAGAGCTAGACACTTTGTTAGAAACAAGTGATATTGTCTCTGTAAACGTGAAAGCGCATAAAGCAGAAGGGCTTATCTCTGCAGAGAGGATTGGACTGATGCGAGCAGGAACATACTTCATCAACACTAGTGACGGCAACGCGGTAGATCAGATGGCGCTTACGCAAAGGATGTTGGACGGAACAGTTCATGCAGCATTAGATGTCTATCAAGGCTTGCCTACTACTAAAACGTTGAGGTTAGATGATGACCCTCGCGGAAAAGTAGGAAGTAAATTGTCAAAACATGTGTTATGGTACAGAGCAGGATGGAAAACGCAGGAATCTATAAGAGTAAAAACGTACAAGCTGCTGGGACACATGATGGAAGTGCTGGAATGAGAGAAAAATGACAGATTCAGTCCTCTTTGTTTGGAGACTACTCTAAAGTGATAAAAATAACAAAAAGTTTATAAACTAGAGAGATTTTAAGCACAGAATGAGGATAACTTAAAAAATAAAGAGATAACACAAAATGGTAAACATAAAAACGGCAATCATAACTGGACTGGCAGCATTTTATTTAGGGTTAACTAGTTCGCCTGCTTTGGCAGATGCTCCTGCTTATTCTAAGACTACTTTAGCAGACAAAGCCACTTGTTCATCTTCATCTTCTGTAGAGTTGATGGAAAAGGACTTAACTTGCTTCACCGAATTAGCAAAAACAATTCAAAGATATGATGGCTGGCAATCTCCCTGCTCGAGTGAAAAAGCTGATCCAAAAGATGGCCGGCTTGGCTCGTTAGAATATGCTAAATCTCTAATAATGGAATACATATTGTGGAACAGCGATTGCGATAAGGTCAGAAAAGGTGAATTATCTCCATCTATGATTGCATATTTGGTCGCAGGAACAATTAAAGATAACTTTATTCCTGCAGATGTCAATGGTGATTGTTACTTATCTCCTGCAGATGATCTCAATAATGATGGATATATTACTTTAGAAGATTTGACTGCTTATCAAGCTACAGCAACTTCTTCTAATCCAAAAATAAAATGTAATTATGAAAAAACGGAGAAGAGAAAATGAGTCTAAAACATTTAATTGCAGGAGCAAGTCTAGCTCTTGCGTTAGCCGGATGCGCTACTTCTAACTTAGAGATGACTAGTCTTAGCCCTTCACAAATAATTGTTCTTAAAAAAAATGAGCAAACGCCAGATTTAGAGGAAACTATTCTCAAACAAGCTGAACAAAGCCAAACCCTTATTTTAGGTGAATTTCATGATGTTGATGCAGATGATTATTTTGCAGGTGATTTGCTGGCAAAACTGAAAACGAGAGGGTACAATAACTTAGGAGTAGAATTAGACTATCACAGCCAACCAATATTAGACCGCTTTTTAGAAGGGGAGATCAGCGATGAGCAGTTCTCTAAAGAAACTTATAGTATGCGTAAAGGGTTCCTCTACTTTTTACATAAAGCAAAAGAAGCAGGGATTAAAGTGTACGCTATTGATTCTCATGATTGTCATGACGGACCAGATGAAATAGAAGGAAAAGTAGTTAATCGAGATGCTCAAATCTACCACAATCTGGAGAAGAAAGTTTTTTCAGATAATCCCGAATCAAAAGTAATTCTCTTTTTTGGTGCATGGCATGCGATAGAACAACCTTCATCTAAAAAATGTTCTCCAAGAAGCACAGGTGAATGTCGTACAGAGATAGGTTGTGGAAATCCGTTGGGATATTTCCTTTCTCAGGCTACTGCCGGAAAGAATTTCTCTGTTGTCTTTAACACTTATCGTGCGAAGTCTATGTCTTTTCAAAGGAAGGAAGACCGTAGATGTGATTTTCCGGCTTGGATTGGACTTAAAGAAGGAACTGATGTGGACTTAATAACAAATCCACCAGTAAAATATTTGGAAATGGAAGAAATGATAAATCCTAAAGAGAAATAAAAAAGCGGAGAAAACTAAATGAGCCTACCCAAGATCATATCTTCTTTGATTGTCACAGCAGTTGCTGGATGTAATCTTTCAGAAGTAGCTGTTAAACCAGACACACCCAAAATAGTCCAACCAACAATAGAAGAGGAGAATCGATTAAAAGCACAGGCAGATCTTGAAAGAAGGGCAGAAGATTTTTCTCCCGTGATTGCTGAAGAGATTGAACAATCAGAATTGACAGTGGAATTAGAAACTACTAACTCCATCTTAACTTGTAGTTACCTGCCAAATAAGATTATTATCCGTTGCACTCTAGATTATACCCGGTGTCAGACTGATTCTTTAGAACATGAATTAGGGCATCATATCTATCCAAGTCTTTCAAAAGAATCAAAAGAAAAATTAGCTGAAGCAATTGATGAAAGGTTACAGATGCCTGATGCAGAAAGCTTTCGCCAATTACAAATTAAGATGGAGAAAACTGCAGAAATCTTTAGTCAGGTTGGAGAGCAGATCCATGACTTGTCGCTTTGTAAAGAGTTCTTAGCTTTAGATAAATATGACCGAGAATTTACTGCTATTTTGCAAGAGTTAGGGGTAGATTTTAATTCAGACGCAGTTAAAGCCACGCGTGATGCCTACAAAAAAATGTTTCCTAACTGTACTAAAGAAAAATATACCGCCGCTGCAAAGATAGTTAAAACTTCTGTTGATGCCGGAGAATGTGCCAAAGAAGAAGCAAAGATAATTTATCACCAATCATCTAAAATATCCCCCGCCTGTCCAAAAGTAGAACCAATCGATAATCCTCTAGCTCGAGGAAAACTATTTGACCTAACTCGCTATCAACAAACAAAAAAAGAGTATATGGATTTACTTTCTTCAATGGTTGACAATATAACCTCCCAAAATAATGAAGAAATCTCCCCTGCTCTGGCCGAGAGAATAGACCGGGCACTTGTATCTTATGTTGACCTGCTTATTATTTATGGAAATATTTCATCTGGATTAGCTCTCGGAGCGCAAACTACATTTAATTTATATCATGATTCTCAGATGGAAGAACAGTTTGCCGCCGTAATTGATTCTTTGGTTGACGGTTATAGGGGGCCAATCACTACTGCCCCCATGAGATTACGCTTGAACGAGCCCGTGCTACAGAATTTAGAGCAGTTGGAGTATAAGAGACAAAAAATTTTAGCTCCACTGGTTGAACGATATAGACAACAGTTACGAGAAGAGGTAAAATGACAAAAAACACACTTGAAAAAATAACCCGAGCTTTAGTTAAGCCAGTTATTGGGCTGGGAATAATGGGCACTATACTAGCATCAGGGCCAAATTATGCACATGCCCAAACGCCGCCTGATAATCCGAATGTACAATCCACTGAAAAGGATACTTCTACCGACGCTGCTGATGCAGCCATAAGCTCTTTTGAAGCAGCTGAAGCTAAAGCCAGAGAAAATTGTAAAAGCACCACACTTGAATTGAAACTAAAATCTGTAGAAGAATATGTGGCCAATGAGAAAAGATCCGAATATGAATCTCGGGACTTGTCAAGATACCTAGCAAGAAAATATGTTAAAGTATGCAGTGATTCAGAATTTACAGCGGACCTAAACCAGGTATCCAGACAAATTAGTGATTCCCTCAGTCTAGCTTCCGGTTTAGCTTTCAGAATAGATATCGATTATGTTGTACAAAATTATGAGCATTTAAAAAAGAGATTAACAGAAGTATCCCCAGCTAAAATCAAGCACAATTTAGATTATTTTCAGAGATTATTCTCAAAAGATAACGAAAAGTATGCTTGGAATTTCTTAAAAAAACATCCTGAGGAAGTGTTAGCCTTATGTCTGGGTGAAGTGCCTGAAAAATATGTTCCTAAGCTAAAGAAAATGATCGGCAAAACCAATGGAATAGATGTATATATAGCACTGATAGGATTATTATCAGATTCATCCGATATGGTTAATATTTCTTATCGCTTATCAGCATTAGAAAGCAAAGGGTTCCAAAGTGTTCCTGCACCGGAAATTTCCAATCTAGTGGAAAAACAAAATTTTGAGAGGATTGAAACCGTAAGCAATCCGGCATTACTTTATTATAATTTAGGGATTATACAATTCGGGTGGTTCTCTACGGAATTATTGGAACGCACCATCCACACTATCGAGCACCCCAAAGAAAAGCCGGCGGCAATTTATGTTCTAACTCGGGAGCCTGAGATTAATGGAATGATGATAGAGCCAGAAACAAACGATGATTATGCACTCCGTGAATTAAAAGATTATGCGCCTATTGCAATTCAACCAGGAAAAGACAAAAAATTAGGCGAGATTTTGACATATTTGCGCGGAAGAGGCATCACGGCAGGAAATATAACTTTCCATCTGCATGGCCTGCAGAACCTCATGCTTGTAGATGGTTATGGTGATGATGCATATTTTATCTCAAAAGATACCATGGGTGAATGGCTGGGACCATTAGACCAAATTTTGGCTGATGATGCAACTATAGTCTTGGCTTCATGCTTGACTGGCGCAGGTGATGATAATATTGCAAGAGATATCGCGCTTGCCACACATCGAAGAACTTATGCCCCTAGTGAAGAGATGATAGCGGGAATGTTTTGGTATGTCTCCCCGGATGAAGTGTATCTAGGAAGAAGTTATAACATGGCAGATAGAGGCAGGGAAACGTTCACTCCGCCCCAAAGGGAAAATAAATTCAAAGGACTAATGGCATCAGCATTTGATGAAGTGATAGATTTGACCAAAAAGTATCATTTCCCTAAAGAGCCAGGCGACTTGGAACAAAAATGAACAAATCAATAATCTCCATTGCAACTGTACTAATGGGTTTAACTAGCGGATGCCAGGATGCAAAGCTAAAAGAATGCATGGCTAAAGTGGAAAAGTTAGAAGATGCATTTGGAAACACCTGCGAGTGGAAGTCCAAGTATTATGATGGCAGCCCGGAACTGAACCGATTAGATAAGGATCTTTATGAAATTGTAGAACACCGAAATGAGATATGGGCAGCCTCCGGCTGTGGAGCCTACCGAGCCAGTTGGGTTTGCGACTATATCGGAAAGGACAGCTTAGGCGGCGGGAAGTATTCCGTAGATTTTGATTACGAAAAGATGGAAGAATGAGACAGATTAAACCGAGGAAAGTTAAAAATGATTAAACCTGTTCGTATCATGGACCAGGAAGGGATTTATGAATTAGAAAGAAAAGCGGTGATGGATGGTATTTACAGTGTTCTTATGCTAACCGCGGCAGGGAGTAATGGTTTGGTTAATTTGTATGATTGGAAAACGGAAGAGCACAAAAATGCAGATGGTTCTTTAAAACCTCATCAGAGTGTTGATTGGTATATTGAACAAGGAAGAATTGCTAGTGAAAGAAAAGGTTTGCTCAACGCTTCAGCGCTTCTTTCTGCATTAAGTGAAAGAGCACCACGAGACAAAGGAAGCCATCACAGCTGGAAAAAAAAGCCTTATGAAATCTTGGTGCATCACGAGGAAATTTATATTGAAGTCAATGGGGAAACTATTTTTTTGAATGGCCTGGCTGCATCGGGAGAAGCGGCGGTAATCTCAACTTATGCTTCTAGACATGGAGAAAAAAAAGATGCCTGCCAAAATATTCGAAGTTTAGCTATGCATGAAATGGGCCATATTTTAGGCTTAATCCCAAATGAACGAATAGAAAATGTAAAGTATACTCCTGCTGGAAGACATTGTGTTAATGAATGCGTAATGCAAAGCCATACTTCTTTTGTGCAGCAGAAGGCTGACTTTTTAGGCCGTGTTCTTGGCCAGGAGGAGAAAGTGATTTATGGTACTTTTTGTCCAACTTGTATGCAAGATTTAGAGAATATCTTTTAAGTCGGAAAGAAATCTTTACCATTTGCTACGGCTATTAGCTTAGAAGATTATGGCTTGCAAGTGCGCTTGTAAACAATACACTTACCACAATTTTGAGGAAAAACATCACAATAAAAGCCCATTCGTTGTTGGTATTCTAATTGATCTATCTTACCAACATCGTAAGCAACTTGGGTGGCTTTACGTAGAAATTCATTGCCGCTGGCGATAGACATCGCTACCCGATTAGGTGGAATTTCTAAAGGTACAGTTCCCATTTCGGCGTATGATCTACCTTCTTCGAATAGATAGGCGTGAAGTGCGTATTCTCCCTCTTTTAAAGGAATTATTTCTCTTACTGCTGACTGGAGGTTAGTATCATCAATCTTCAGGAAGGATAAAGCAGGTAGCTTTTCACTCACAAAAGCAGCAGCAACACTACTCTTTTCTTCAGGAGTAGCTTTGTCATAATTCTCATTAAACTCAAGTAATACTATTTTTCCATTCACTTCTAATCCTTCTGTGGTAAGTATTTTTTTTGCGACACGACTAATAATCGGATTTTCCATAATCTCTTTTCGAAATTTTTCTTCTGTAATCTGAAGCGCATTCGCTGCGTTCTTGACATTATCAACATTATCATCAACCAATGCTTTCAGAACAGTAGCAATGTCTTCTCTTCTAGTTTTAAGGTTGCCTAGTGTTATCGGTGGTGAAGGTTCACTCAAGAATAGTTGGAACCCTTTCTCCAGTGTAAGTTGTTTTCCAAAGTCCTCATAGAGTTCTTTATAAACTTCATTTAAAGTGGGATTCTCTTTTCCATTCAATTTATTCTCTTCTACTTTAACGTAAGTATCTTGCATGTGGTTCATTTCGTGGTTTAGTACTTCGAAGACCGTTTTCATCTCTCGTACGCCGGTCATCTTTAAGTTCTCTTCTTCAGAAATCTTATCTCCAATTATTATATAACCCGGTTTGTTGGGATCATTAATATTAGCCGCATTATAAGTATCCGCAAAAAATACCCCTTTTAAAATGCCAACTTTCGGATTTTTTTCCAGCCATTCTATAGTCAGCTGAGCGAGATTTGGGCTGATTACGGGATAATTCTTTGGATTTGTCTCCCCGGTCCAGATATTTTTTCTTGCAAACTCTAAATTTGGGAATCTTACTGCCACATCGTCTTCGGTTTTTATCAAGTTAAAATCTAGATTGTTTGTTACTTTAAGTCCAGCAGCGGTAGTTGCGTAAAAGCGGCTAACATCATCATAGTCTATTGCTGCCAGGCGATTAGAAGAAGTAATTAATATTCTTGATTTTCTATCAGTTGGAATAAATTCTAAAGGAACGCTGTTTCCGTTCATCAAACTAACATCTCCCCAAGCCGCAGATTTCAAATCATATGATGCCCCTTTGGTGATGTCTTCTATCTTGCTACCGGGACCAGTTACTATTTCTACACTACCACTACCACTAATGGTACTCTGTACTAATGGAATTAAATTGTCCTCTTTGCGATTTGTTATTAGTATGCTGGCTCCAGGTTTAACTGTAATCTCTAGGGTGTCTCGCTCATCAGGGACCAAAGTGAAACGATTTGGTATCAATTTCTCTTCATCATCTTTTTCATAGACTCTTTTTATCATCAAAAAGAATTCATTCCCCGGCTGCGGTGCTAACCTTACTTCTTCTTTGTTGGTGCTTCCTAAAGAAACTTCTTTTTCTCCTAAAGAAACATAATCTCCCGAGTGTTCTTTCCCATCAAAATAAACTGTAATGGGCTGTATCTTTCCTTCTTTAATTTCGTCTTCAAGAAGATACCGATCTAATTCATCCCCTTCATTAGCAGATAAACCAATTTTATAAAAGTCAACATAAGCTTCTTTCCCTTCAGGCACATAATATTCTTCCTCTTTGTAACTAAGCTGCCTCGCCTGGCGAACAACCCTTCCGTTAGACAGTTGAACATCCACTCTCTCAAGAGTAAAAGAATCTTGGGGCGAAAAATCTTTTTCTTCTACCGGAACGTCCTCCTCTAGGGAACTTCCTTCCATTGGTCGGCTTTTTTTGCTTACTAAAATTTCCCCCTCTTCTGTGACCGTAACAATCCATCCCGATTTAAGAGAGTATTTCCCCTCTGAAGAGACTTTTCCTAAATCCAGCCGGTCTTTTTTTCCAGTAGTTGATTTCAACATTCCTTGTTCCACCCGAGTTCCTTGTCCAAAGCTTTCCACCAATATGCCTGCCTTCTGAAGTACTGCTTCCCGAGCATTATCTGGATTAACATCCGTGGCAAGATTCTCAATCTTATCTAAGTTAACCGCAATTTGGTTAGTAGTAAGTGCTTTTCTCTGATTCTCTCCTAATAACATATAGTTTATTTTGTCTTCAGGAATATCGGGAACTTTATCTATAGGAATGCTCTCCCAAAATTTCGAATTAGAGCTTGTAGTCCCCCAAGGAATGTTCTCCCATCTTACTTGGTTCCAATCCGCTTTGCTCCAATCAGTAATAGTAGAATAATCTCCATTAGTGTAGTCGAAAACGGAGGGATTATTCGGATTAAATGCATTAAGATCATTTGAAGTAGGGGCATCTAAAGCTGAGAGTGTTGCAACTAAACACAAAAATACTGCTAGCCAAACCCAACTGTTTTTAACCATAGTTAACCACAAAATTTAAGATATAAGGCTCTAAATAAAAGACATAATCATTGTCTACAACCCGGATTATGTGGGTGTTGTTACCTAAAGAATTGATAACAAAAGTGAGATTGTTTTTTTTCCCTTCTGTGGCTATGCAACTAAGACAAAACATGCCTCTTTGGCTTTCATTGAGCACGTTTATTACGCTCTGGAAATCAGCATAAAGCTGGTCATTGGGAATCACTACTACAAACTTAGATATTTGAGTGATAAAAGCATCTCTCTGGATTTCTACAAGCATATCCAAAGTGACCATAATTTTTTTGGGCTTAATAATAATTTTTGTCTGTGGAGCAACGTAACTTATATTATATCCTTCTTGTTTAAAAGAGTCAAATTTCAAGCACCGGTAGAGAAAGTAATTTGTATAGTTCTGTATTTCTTGTTCTAAAGTTTCTTGGTTTGGGATTAAACTTTCTCCAAGAGAAACATAATAAGGAAGATTATCTAAGTATTCAGTAGTAGATCTTTCGGGAAGCTGAAAATAACCCCCTTTAAGCCCATTTTCAAAAATAGCCTCTTGGGTAGTTTTTTCCAAACAAGACTCCACATAACTTTTTATCGGGCCGGCAATATTACTTGCATCCAACACTCCCTCTTCAGAGACAGTAGTCTTTTTCAGAGAAATAGTAGAGTAGGTTGATAAGAGAGCTACCATTATGAATAACACCACTATCCCGATTATAATAAAAACTGTTATCTGACCTCTTTTAAACATATTTCTGGTAAAGAAAAACAAAGTATATAAAACTAGTGCCATCTAGGTTAACCACTATTACAAGAGCGACGAAGCTTGGATCGCCTCCGGTTGTGGAGCCTACCGAGCCAGTTGGGTTTGCGATTATGTTGGAAAGGACAGCTTAGGCAGCGGAAAGTATTCCGTAGATTTTGAGTATGAAAATAAATTAGGGAAATGAAAATATTTATCCTATTCCACCCACGCCATACTCGCATACCCCACCACCGTTCCTTTATCCCCAGCCGTATCACCAGAATTGCGATAGTCCAATAATTTGGGCTTCCAGCCTTTCAGTTCAGCTAAATGCATCAATACTTTAATGGGAATTCTGCCACAGGCATCTAAATTAGCCGCATCGCCTTTCAGAATGTTGTTGAGGGTTTGGTTATCTTTTAGAACGGCTTTATTATAGGGCAGGTAATGGCTTAAATCAGAGCTGACCACCACAATAGTGTCCTCGTCCAATTTCTCGGAAATAAATTTAGCTAATTTAGCTTCATTAACCGTTCCTAATACTAAAGCATATAATTCAAACCTATCTCCTAACGTTTCCTGCAGGAACGGCAGCTGCACTTCCAGGCTGTGCTCTTTAGTATGTGCTTCAGAAGATACTTCCACCAATCCTTCTTTAATCCAGTTATTGATTTCTCCCACTTTTACTTTCCCTAATGGAGTTAAGAAATCTTCATCCGCGATAGCCGCGTCATAGAAAGCCACATAATGTGAAGGACCAAGCAAAATTACTTTCTGGAACTGGTTCTTGGTTAAGAGTTTATACCCTTGTGCTGCCACGATTCCAGAATAGATGTATCCGGCATGAGGAACGATTAAAGCCCGCAGTTTTTCTTTCAGTTTAATCTCTTCTGCTTGTTCCAGGAAAGAGCTGAGCATCTGTTTTAACTCATCAGGATTCTTGGGATAAAACATTCCAGCGACGACGGGTTGACGGGTCATTTTTAGCTTTCACTTCCTTCCTATTTTTAGATATTTCTTGCGTATGTATTAAGTCGGGGACAGGGAGGCGGAATAGGCCTGCCCGACTTAAACAGTCAGTCAGAAGGCAGATTCTATTCGCTCAATTTTGAACCCCCTGTCCCGAAGAGACTTAATACATACGAGACGCAGATAAATTTATAATCTTCTTAAAAGTGTAGGAGATGTATGGCTCCGAAGATCTATAAAACACTTATCATCGGTGCAGGAATATCCGGGATAGGATGCGCACATAAATTATCCGAGAACAGCTCTGAATTCAGGATAATTAGTCCAGATATCGGAGGGAGGATTATAAGTTCAGAAAATGGGATGGTTCAATATGGAGCCTATTATGTTATGAGCATTTATCATAATGTTGCTTCTTGGGTGAACAAAGGCAGAAGAATAAGCCCTTCCAAATTAATGTTTCGTAAGTCAAACCATTCTTACAATATACTTGATAGGAAGTTGTTTACACATTTGGCTCAATTAATAAGATTGGTTCTAATCCTGCGAAAATTCAAAAAGCATTATGAGCTCTTTAAACAGAAATCAGTATATGGCTCACAGGTAACTTGCCTGAAAAATGACTCTTATCTCTGGGACTTATATAATTCCGATGCTGAATCATTTATTGAAAAAAATAAAATCAAAGAGATTGTCTATGATTATCTCGCTGAAGTGCTGCATGGAACCACTTTCACTCCTCTGAAAAATCTTAACGCTTTTACTTTCTTGCATTTTTCTTTACCGCTGATAGTTCCGATTTATGAATTTAAATTTAAGAAAGATGAAGTGCTGAAATCAATCAAAGATAAATGGGTAAGAGACGCGGTTGAAAAGATTCAATATGACCATGACCATAACAGATATGAAGTGCTCACAAAAAAACAGAAGAGTTATTTCTGCGAGTATTTGGTTGTTGCTACACCGCCGCAGATATCCAAGAAGCTGCTGAAGTTAAAAACTCATTTGAGAAAAACAGCAAAAGCTCATATGTTTCATCTATCCGGCAGAATTAAGCCAGATTGGAATAAAGGAGAAGAGGACTTATTTGAGGATCAAAATAGAATGTTGGCGATTGCCCACCAGAAAGATAACTCTTATTTGTTTTATACCACAGAAGCAAAACCAGATTTTGGTAAATATTTCTTCAACCATAAAATAATTAAGCATATATTTTGGAATCCTGCTTTTCATATCGGTGGAAGCAATATTATTGACTTTATTCAAGGAGAGAAGCTGTTTCTTATTGGAGATAATAATATTTGTGGGATGGAAGATTCATATATTTATGGAATGTATGTTGCCAATAAGATTCTGGGGAAAGCTCTGGATTGATTGTTTAGGCAGTTTGGAGGGAGTATGTGCATAGCATCCTAAAGTCAAAACCCAATCAATTTGTAGGAGCGAGCCCGTTGCGAGGTAAGTTCGACCTGCGGGTCTCTCAATGTTGCTGCTGCAACAGGATGCTCCCTGCGGGAACGCAGGGCAATTGATATATTCATCTAGGGTTTTGAAGATGCTATGCACATACTGGAGGGAGGATTAAGTCAACTTGTCGTCATCTCCGCTTTTCTAGCTAATTCTATCATTCCCAGCAACTTATTTGTTCCCAATGGCAAAATAAGTTCTGCTTTCTCTGCAGGCGTTTTTCCATGAAGCATACTATGAGGATTGACATAATTATGCAATATCTTGGACATTGTTGAGGTTACTTGTGCTCCCTCGTGCGTTTGAAAAACATTGAGGGCATCAAATCTTCTATTCAGTTCTCGATTGTGCCGTTCGACACTATTGTTGTTATGTTTCAATCCAAATTTTTTACAGGCGATTGGAACTCCAAATCGCAATTTGGTGATCCTATTAAACAATTTTTTCCATGCAGATGTATAATTTCCAAATTTATCTGAAACAAAAATAATCAATTTTCTTTTACTGACAGGTTTCTTCATTTCTTCTCTGTACTTCTCTAGCATCTGTTTGTAGCACCAATCTTTAATTTGTTTGAGAAATGCAACGCATGCTTTTAGTGTTCTCTCTACAACGACAATTTCAGCAAGAACCATTTTTGTTTTACTATCAATTGCAGTTAGCCTATATTCCCAATGGTCTCTGACACGGGTATATTTTTCATCGAAGTGGATACGCCCCTTAATCGTTGGAGTACCGAGTTTCTGCTCGTTTTTTTTAGGAGATGAGCATACTTTACTATCCATTTTCGTATTGCCCATAGAGTAACTTGAACATTATCATGCTGTTTGAGATGTTCTCTCACTTTTTTAAGTGATGCTCCATCTCCATATTCGTGCAGAGCACGCACGATATGTTCTGGTTTGATTCTCATCCGTTTAAACCCATCATCATGTACATACCACTTTTTACAATCGTGACAGAAAAATTTTTGTTTCGATCCTGAAGCATTATGCCTCATCCCTTTTTTGACCACTTTATCCGACCAACATAATTCACATTTCAACATAATAATCACCTCTAAAAACAGAGAAAAAGAACTAATATTTAAAGATGACGTTTAGTAGAGACTTAATCGAAAGCACACAAAGTTTATAAAAGAAAAAATCCTCATTAAAAGAACATGACCGCAAAACTAATTAACATGTTAGGAGGGATGGATAAACATAAAAGAGCCCCCGGAGTGGCAGTAGCTTCAATTATGGAAAAAATTGCCAAAGAGATCACCCCTTTGTTTGCTGAGGGAAAAGTTGAACTGGGAGGCAATAGAGTATATCACGAAACTCGTGACCATACTGAAATGGATTTTACGGACATATTTATACACCATCAACGAAAATGGTATAGTTTTTCACGGAGGATTTTTGGGGCAAATTTAGATAAAAGCAGTGTTTGGTTTTTTGAGATAGATTCTACTGTAGAAAAACCAATTAAAGAAAAGATTGAGATATTGTTTAAGAAATATCAAGCGGAACTTTTTACACATAAAATTAAAGCAGTTCTAAGATGATTGATTAGTTAGTCGCTTTTTCCCCGTTCGAAGAAGCAACTTTTTCACCTCACACATCCATCAGAGTAAACTGAGAATTATAGACCGATTACATATTTTTTACTAATCTGCAGGATTATCTTTAAATACTACTTTTCTTTCCTGCTTTATATGACCAAGAAACGAGGGCAGGTGACGATGTTTATAATTATTGGGGGGGTGATAGTTCTCACACTAGTATTAATTTTATCTTTGATTGGAACCAGGTTTAAACATCAGAACGAAGTCGAAGATACTATTTATTTAAATGCAGAATCAGAGAAAATAAAGATGACACTAGATAAATGTTTAAAAAAAGTTAGCGGGAAAGCCTTATTGAATCTTGGTTATTTCGGCGGCAGGGATACTATTTTTTTTCCTTACTTTGAAGGCGAGATGTTTAATGCTAATTATGGTCATTATTTAGGAGCGGATACCACCCCTTCAACCGAAGAGATGGAAGAGTATCTCGCTGAAATGATTGAGGAACATCTGCCCTCTTGTGCAACAGGAGCAGGTATCAAGAATTATTCTGTTTTAAATGGGAATGGACTAAATAAAAACATAGCATATCTAACAAATGTGCAAATAGGAAAATTGGAAACTACCGCTAAAATCGGAGAACAAACAGTTTTATTCCAGGTTAATTGGCCAATAAAAATAATCCAAGGTACATCCGAGAGAGAAGTAGCTTTCTTCGAAATTAACCATAAGATTAAATTAAAAGAACTCTCTCTTTTTGTACAAAATCTTACTCTTCAGATTCAAGAACATCCTTTTTTCATAGACCCCCTAGCTTTGTTACATGAAGGATATTTTATTGATGCTGCCTTGTTTAATAAGGATACTTACCTCTTTTTAATTACAGACAATCAATCAAAGATAGAGTCTCAACCAATAAGATTTTTATTCGCTGCTAAAATAAATGCCGTTGAGGAACAAAAATGAGAAAAATAAATTTTTATCTATTTGTTTTCTTTATCATAACTTATGGAACTTTGGCAGCAGAGACGGAAACACTTCTTGCGCCACCAGAAAATAAAATTGATTTTCTTGCATTAAATATAGATCAATGGATGGAAGGCGATAATCTAGAATTAGCAGGAGATCTTAGTCAATATCCTCTGGCTCAACAAGCCATCAAAAAGATGCATCCTGATTTGATGAACCTAGATCTAAGTCAAGGTCATACCATCTACTCTAATGGTGAAATTACTAACGGAATAACTTTAAATCTTAAAGATAAAAATCTTAAAGGAACAATTATCAAAGCTTTGGGGGGCGGAGGATTTTCTATTTGGAAAGGAAGTTCTGATCAAGGATTTTCTTTTGAGGATAATTTTTTTGACTTGAGCGAAGCACAAGGTCCGATAGAAATCAGAAATGCTAATGAATTCATTTTATCCAACGGGGCAAGAATGCGCGATTTTCATCTTACTGAAGTAGAATCTCTTTTTGAAGGAACGAAAGTCACTTTGGGAGAAGAAGGAATCACAGTTGAAGGAATCGCCACAGCCAGAGCAATCTATTTGGCTTCTGTCAAGACTTGGGATCCTGATCCGTTAAAAAAAGAAACTCCGGAGTATGTTTATCTGGGAGTGGGGTTTGAAGGGTTGAATGAAGCGGACTCAAAAGGAAAATTTAATCTTAACTACAAAACTGGAAAGATAGATATGCAGAATATCGCGTACATCCGTTCTTTTAATCCATTAGAATTTCCTTCCGGAGAATCCTCTGGTTTAGCACTTATAGAAAGCAAAATTGTTAAGTCATTTAGTGGAGAGATAAGTGGTATACTAAAATCAGCAGGAGATAAAACTAGTTCTTTTTCTACACTTTCCCTGATTCCTCCCGAACAAAAATCGAAAAAAGTAGTTCCCGAGGAACAAAAAACACCAAAGTCCCCGTCTCCTACAAAGTCAGAACCATTTAAACCATTGATTCTTCCATCAGAAAAGGAAAAATTTTGCGAAGGAGGGGCCTGTAAACCAAGTTGGCTGGTTTCTTGGGATGATTTGGAAACTGAACTGCAAACAAGATATGCTCCTAAAAAAATAGGTTCATTTGCTGGTGCAGCTTTAGCGGGAATGGCATTAGACAAAATTGCGGCTAAAGAATATTCTCTTTATGAAGGGGAAACTGTAAAGTCCGTAGTGGTACATAACGGAAATCAAGTATTTCTATCAACTCAGTATCAAAGAGAAGAGGAAAAAAAAGCATATTTCACTATGCAGCCCCTTACCACTTTTAAGACATGGAGAGTTGATACTTATGCAGGGATCTCGGAAGGAGTTTCATTGGGAGTATACTGGGGAGAACAAGAACAAGAATACTCTGCAAAATTTAAACTGGAGGATGGAAGTATCCTATCCGCAGAATATGCTCCAGAAAAAGATAATTACGGGTCTTACAAATTAATCGTTCCCTTGGGGGATAAAGTCAGCAGTTCTCTCTCTTTTTCAACTCCCTCCAATTTTGAAGAGGATAACTTTGGAAAAGTTAACGTTGTTATTGGAGGAAAATGGTAATCTCTATTGAGAAGGCACTTTGCGAGAAGAATACATCTCTTTTTCTAATCTCAGCACTTCTTCTTCAGTAAGAATATGGTTTCTATCTATATCCGCTTTAGGGAAAAGAGTCTTTTTCTCTTCCAAATAATTTCCCGGTTGATAAGTACCATTAAAAACTTTAATTTCGCGTAAGACTCCATATTTATCTTTAACAACTTTGGGAGTGATTTGAATCGAACCAGAAATAACATTAGCTAAGATATCTAACTCAACAGCTGCCCGGGGGGTAGTTACATAACCTCCTGGAAGTTGTACTACCTGAGACGGCTTGTCTACTTTTAGAATACACATAATCTTCTCTAAGCTTGGCAGGGAAGCATTCTGGTCAGCTTTGGCCAGACCACTGCCCATCAAACAGTACATTCCGCCCACCAAAAGGGCATTTCGAATTTTAGTTGAAATCATTTTGTTTATCTTGATTTATCTCTTATAGAAGGCGGTACTTTATAAATCTTTCCATGCTTTTAGCACTTTTTAGGAATAACATCAATAAGGCTTTAAACGGAACAATTTTCATCTTTTCAGCGGTTTAGCCATTTCCCAAAGCATCTCAAAGTGCTTTTTATAGCTGTCGTAAATCTCATGGTTGTTGATCATAACCGCATAATTGGGATTACTCCAAACAACTTGCACTACTTTTCCGTTGTAGATATAAAGTGGATTGGGATTAAAATACTGAGCATCTATCAGCCGGTATTCAGACTGCTCTCCCTCAAAATAGAGCTTTGCTTTAGAGCTGGCCAGAAGCTTTTCTTTCAGATTGAATCGCTTCAAGTCCCGCAGATATTGCTGGATGGCTATCTTATCTTCTTCCAGAAACTTGCTTTCTTCTACTCCCAGCATTAACAGTTCCCCGTTGTTCTTTTTCAGGGTGTTTATCACATCTTGGAGTATGGTTCTTATTACGTTTTTCCCTTTTATTACTTCTATGGCAGTTTCTTCTTTAGGAAGGGAAGTAAATCCAAGCAATTCGGGCAGAATTTGCTGTACTGCTTCTTTCTTCTGCTCCAGATAAGCTAACAACCTCTGTGGGTTTAACGCCTGGAAATACTTCTTACTGTTCTGAATGACATAAGACACGAAGCCTTTTTCCAATAAGCGTTCTAAAGCATCATAGCATACTTGGCGGTGCAGACCGGATTTCTCTCCGATGTCATTTACAGAGAGGGAGCCTGATTTTAATAGGGTTAGGTATACCTCGACTTCGTTATGAGTCATTCCTAATCCCAGCAATATTTCTTTAATTTCCATATTCAATTCTCTTCAAGCAGCTAGGGTCACTTCGTTTTCAAGTTACTCTTCAAGTAACCATTTCCAAACTGGTTGAATTATTACTTTCTTCCCTTCTAGCAGGAATTCATCTTCTTGATTATACGTCAAGATAAGCCCTTCTTTAAGATTAAAATATTTTAAAGCAGTGAGCAATCCTTTAATCTCGCGGCCTTTAGTCTCTTCATTAAAATCAAAACATACCTGAATGGCTTTAGTTATTTTCTCTTTTTCTTTTATAACAAAGTCACATTCTACTTTATCTTGGAAGTAAAATATATCTCTGAATCTTCTTCGCAGCCCTAAAAAAGCCATATTCTCCAGCATTTTCCCTTTGTCTTGGGAGAAAGATGCCGAATTGCTGCTAGAAAAGCCGTTGTCTATGGAATACACTTTTTTAGGATTGACCTGCTGCTGCTTATAAGAATAGCTAAATCGGGGAATTGTGAATATTAGATAGGTGTTTTCAAGATAGGAAACATAATCAATAACACTCTGAACCGACTTAATTTCCAGCATATTTTTGATAGAATTATACGAAAATTCTTTCCCCGCATTGCTAATGAGATAAATCACAATTTTGTTAAGCATATTGGTGTTCTTTATGCCAAACCTAATGGCAATATCTTTCATCACCACATCCGAGAGCAGTTCATGAAGGATGGCTGGATCTTCTTTTTTTAGATATTCCGGGAATCCACCCAGATTAAAGTATTCTTCAAAAGAATCTACGGACGGGCTTTTCTTCTTTAAGTCTAAGAACTCCTGATAAGAGAAAGGGAACAGCTCTAGTTGTAAATGCCTTCCGGTTAGTTTGGTGCCTAGCTCCCGACTTAGGAGAGAGGCATTTGAACCGGTAATAACTACTTTTTCTTTTTTATCAATAAGATATCTTACAAATTTCTCCCACTTTTCAATATTCTGAATCTCATCAAAAAAGTAAACTCCCCCCACCCCGTAGATCTCATTTAAGATAGTTTCTACTTTATTAAAATCTGACAACTCAAACCCTTCCAGCCGAGGATCTTCCAAGTTAAGGTAATATCCTTTTTTCTGTTTTTTTAGCACTTGATTGAGGAAAGTGCTTTTTCCACATCTTCTTATACCAGTAATTAATATTGCAAAAGAACCCCCGATGGTTATCTCTTTCTGACGCAAAGTGCCTAAATCTGCCCGGTCTAAATAAGCCCTTTGGGAAAGGATTACTTCTTTTAAAGTTTCTTTGGTGAGCATAAGCTGGCAAAAGAACGGAACTATTTAAATGTTTCTATTAACAATAGAAGATAGTTTCTATTTGGGATATACACTGTTTAGTGGCACTTTCGTAATAATTATTACTACAAGTGTTTAAATAGTAGCTACGTTACTACTAAGACATAACAAATGAATAGAAACAAAAAACAAAAAATGGAGGGATGAAAAAATGGGAAAAACAACTTTAGAGGTATTAGCAAGAGAAGCGGAAGAGATGGGCTCTTTGGTAATGAGAACAGAAGAATACTCCGGTGTGCATCTACCACTTGGAAAATTTATTGAAGATATCAGAGTTAGAAAAGAGATTGCAGGAATTACTCCAAAAGAAGAAGTAATTCAGAAGTTCTATCGTTTAGCTGCTAGATTTGGTCCGCATTTGATTGCAGAACTAGAATCTATTACTGAAATTGAGCCGTGTGTCCCACAGGAAGTTATTTCAACAGCTTATGAACAAGTGTGGAAGGGAATCATATATTCGACAAGTGATGAACTAAGTCGTAGAGACGCAGCAATAGCAAGGCACTGTTCAGAAAGACGTGAAGAAGCAATTGCAACGTATAAATCGTTAGAAAGTGCATTAGAGGCACCATCTGAATCCTGTATTAAAAAAGGTTATTTGGAAGCAGCATTAAAACATCCTTGGGCATTTGTGGACTATGTAAAAACGATTAAAGAATTAAGTGGCTTTGAGCCCGATGAGGAAATGGTCAGAAAAGCATATGTTGCCATTCTAGAAAAGGGTATGGAATCTACATTTGAGGCGAGGGCTGAAGTGAGGAGAAAGTTTTTGAAGTATTCTGGCTACATCAAAGAACTGCAAGAAATAACGGGAATAAAACCGGTGTGGTCGGGGGAGATCCTTACAAGAGTTGCTGATGGAATGTGCGAAAGTGCTACTGAAGCATTGATGATTCAGTTAGAGTTGGGAATGGACGGCCTATGCGATGAATATGTTAAGCACAAGCGACTGTAAAAACAAAATAAAAAAAATGGAGGGATAAAAAATGGGAAAAAGGATTGTATGAAAGAGTTATTGCTGAAGGAGAGTGTCTAATTGCAGAACCAGTGGTAAGATTTGAGGCATATATGAGCGAAGCTAAAAGCGGATCCAGAGCTTTTTGGGTGAGCCCAAAGATGGTATATACCGTGGGGGAATTGGAAGCAAAGATAAGCGAAGCTAAAAGTAGAGTTGAAATGCATGGACTGTCGGTACTAGAAGAGAAAGGTACAATTTACTTTGCAGCGAAAGCTGGTTGCTTAGGGTGTTCAGGTGAGTTCGGAGAATGTTTTGAGAAGTATTTTGAAAGAGAAGGAGCCTCTGCATTAGAAGGCAAAGATATAGTTTTATTTGAGCCGGGTAGGAGTTCTGGACTTGATTATGCGATTGATCGGGCAGTAAAACTGAAACACGAGAAACTTTCATACGAATTTCCAAAAGTATGGGAATGCGAAGGTTGTGAACAGACTATTGCTTTGCTAATGGTGCGATTTAAGTATGGGCTGGGAGCTAAGAGTGTAACTTGTATCTCTAAGGGGAGTGACTTCTCTATTGCAGGCAAAATCTAAACGAAGGAAAGAAAAATGATTGAAGACGTAACAAAAAAGCAAAACAAAATGAGGGATAAAAAATGGAAACACGAAAGTTGAAGATATTGATTGTGGAAGATAAACCCGAACATCGCAGAAGTATTGAAGAGTTAGTCCAAGAAGGCCATACTGTAGACGTAGCTAAAGACCTTTCCGAAGCCATAGCATACCTCGGTGGATTCCCTGAACATCTTGTGGAACAAGGTAAAGCTGGTGAAGTGCCATATGATGTAGTTCTAACCGACATGATGTTTCCTGTAGGAGAAAGTAAAGGGAAAGAAGGAGTGCACTTTACGCATGGGTTCAGCACTAGTGAAGTTGCTCCTTTGGGATATAGTTTAGCTTTATATGCATCACAGCGAGGAGTTCCTTACATTGCAATATATACTGATGCCACTCACCACGGTGGACCGGTATCAGCAACTATGGATTTATTCGATGTTCCCTGCTTTAAAGCCGGTGACCTTAAGAAAAAGATGCGGCTAACTGTGGGAAGTTCAGTACTGGTCATGTATGATATTAGGGATTCGCCACGTCACTTAACTCTAAATGAGACCGGAACCGTTGTAGAAGGATATAGCGAAAAACCATTAAAAGATTGGGCTGGTATTTTAGACTTGCTGGTGCATGATGGCGAGGGAAAATACAAATACCCCGTGGCGAGTGCCAGGGTGACTATACCATAACGTAAGAATTCCATTTCTTACTTTGAAGTGATAAAACAACGAAAGGTTTATAAACTAAAGCCCATTTTAAAGAGCATAAGAGTTAAATAAACAAATGAGGTGAAATAAGATGGAAAAAATTAGCCGAAGAGGATTTTTAGGAACGGTAGTAGGTGGACTGGCAGCTTTGGCCATAGCCTATACCTCAGGAGGATGCGCCAGCATCGGAACCGCCAGACAGGCTTTGAGGGGAGAAGAGAGTTATGTGCGGGCACCCAGAGCGGGAGTTGAAGTAGTAGAAGAGGATCCTCTGGAGAAAATAGTTCGGGAAATGAGAGAAACACTTGAAGAAAGTGATGAAATATTAACAGGTGACTTCCAGACTTACCTGCAGAAAAGAAGGGAAAGGCTGGAGCAGAGAGAAGATCCACTAATGAAATACTGCAGAGAGAAAAAGCTTGACTGCGAATAAAAACGTATGTGCATAGCATCCTAAAATCAAAACCCAATCAATTTGCAGGAGCGAGCCCGTTACGAGGGGATGCTCCCTACGGGAACGTAGGGCAATTGATATATTCATCTGGGGTTTTGAAGATGCTATGCACATACATAAAAACAAGGAAAGGTAAAAAAAATGATAGAAAAAATAACTCGAAGAGGATTTTTAGGAACGGTAGTAGGCGGACTGACAGCTTTAGTCTTAGCCAGCGGATGCGCAACTAGCAGCTCGGGAGTTAGAACTCAAGAGCCATCTGTAACCAGTTCCGTAAGCACTACTAAATATGATTCCGTCAGCAAAAGATTTGACCGATTAAGAGAATTAGAGCGTCCTATGGGGGGAGCTTCTGCTTCTATGAATGGATATGTAATGGGGGCTATTACTGAAGTAAAGTTAAAGATTATAGCCGGAGTATATTCCGGTACAGTTAAAGTAACTTCTGATGGCGAAGGAAGTTTTAGTGCAAAAGGAACATATTTCCCTTTAGCTCACCCAGAAGCAATGGAAAGAGCAACTAAAGAAGCAGATGTCAACAGTGATAAAATAATTACATATAAAGAAGCTGAGGAACTTACTCAAAAAGTATTCCGAGAATATGCTGTACCGGAAAGTTTTCCCCGTGTTGATGAGGGAATAGATGCAGAAGGAGATTTATATAAAAAAGTTCATGATGGGCTATAATGAGGATAAAATGACAAACTTAAACAATGCAATTATTACCGGACTGGCAACATTTTATTTAGGATTAACTGCCTCCCCTGCTTTAGGAAAGGATGCTGCAGGTAAGTCCATACCAACTTTAGCAGACAAAGCCACTTGTTCATCTTTATCTTCTGTAGAGTTGATGAAAAAAGACTTAACTTGCTTCACAGAATTAGCAAAAACCATTCAAAGATATGATGGCTGGCAATCTCCCTGTTCTAATGAGAAATATGGTCAAAAAGATGGCCGGCTTGGCTCGTTAGAATATGCTAAATCTCTAATAATGGAATACTTATTGTGGAACAGCGATTGCGATAAGATAAGAAAAAGGGAATTATCTCCATCTATGATTGCATATTTGGTCATGGGAACAATTAAAGATAACTTTATTCCTGCAGATGTCAATGGTGATTGTTACTTATCTCCTGCAGATGATCTCAATAATGATGGAGATATTACTTTAGAGGATTTGACTGCGTATCAGGCTACAGCAACTTCTTCTAATCCAAAAATAAAATGTAATTATGAAAAAGCGGAGGAAAGAAAATGAAAAGTATCAAAAATACAATTATCACTGGACTGGTAGCTTTACTAGCTGGATGTGCCACCGGACAATCTGCAAGAACTCAAGAACCATCTGTAACTAGTCCAGTAAGCACTACTAGATATGATTCCGTTAGTTCAAGATTTGACCGATTAAGAGAATTAGAGCGTCCTATGGGGGGAGCTTCTGCTTCTATGAATGGATATGTAATGGGAGCTATTACTGAAGTAAAGTTAAAGATTATAGCCGGAGTATATTCCGGTACAGTTAAAGTTACTTCTGATGGTAAACGGGGTTTTAGTGCAGAAGGAACCTATTGCCCTCTAGCCCATCCGGAAGCAATGGAAAAGGCAATTAAAGAAGCAGATGTCAACTGCGATAAGATAATTACGCACAAAGAAGTCGAGCAACTAACTCAAAAGGTATTCCTCCAGTATGCTGCACCGGAAAGTTTTCCCCACGTTGATGAGGGAATAGATGCAGAAGGAGATTTATATAAAAGAGTTCATGATAAGCTATAAATACAAATATGAGGATAAAATGACAAAATTAAGAAATGCAATTATTACTGGACTGGCGGCTTTATTAGCTGGATGTGCCACCGGACAATCTGCAAGAACTCAAGATTCACCCGTAACTAGTTCCGTAAGCACTACCCAATATGATTCTGTCAGCAAAAGATTTGACCGATTAAGAGAATTAGAGCGTCCTATGGGGGGAGCTTCTGCTTCTATGAATGGATATGTAATGGGGGTTATTACTGAAGTAAGCTTAAAAGTTGTAGCAGGAGTATATTCGGGTACAGTTAAAGTAATCACTGATGGTGAAGGGAATTTCCTTTCAGAAGGAACCTATTTCCCTCTAGCCCATCCGGAAGCAATGGAAAGAGCAATTAAAGAAGCAGATACTAATGACGATAAAATCATTACCTCAGACGAAACCGAGCTGCTTTCTCAAAGAGTATTCCATCAATATGCTCAAAGAATTGGAAAAGAAGAATTTAAGCGTAAAGTTTGCACCTCTAAAAGAGATAATGAATTAGATAGATGTGGTTTTAAACAATCTCGGGCTTCTAGTAAATGCGAATTTGATTATAGTAGAAAGGGAGGAAATGTTGATTTTGATAAACATCGAGAAGAAAGCGATTGTGAGTTTAATTCATTCAGAACTCAATCTAATCCAAAACCATGCTTAGATGGCGTTGCTGGGAAATATACGGAAAGAGCGCAACAAGCAAAAGCGGTTTATACTGCTTGTCTGGACAGCACTAAAAAAGACGCTGCTAACTGTGGCTCCAGAGTTGAAGAAGCATATAGAGCATGCTTAGGCGCAGAATGAAATTTATATAAAATAGTTCAGGATAGATAATAAAAACAAATATGGAAGATAATAAAATGACAATAAAACAATTAGCGGTTAGTGCTGGATTAGCCGTTTTACTAACAGTCGGTGCAAGTCAACAATCTGCCCAAGGGGAACCTTATCCTAGACCATCCTTACAATTAGAGTATACTAGTCCTTTGAAAACTCCCGCTCTCCGTAATCTTGAAAAAGGAAAAAATTACGTTATTTTGATTGACGCGTATGATGATGTTAAAAAATTATCTAAGTTAGCCGGTTTTTCCGACAATTACGGACATATAGAATTAGTAAGGGATGAGAGAGCATATGGATGTAGGCCACCTCAATGTTCCGAGATGTCACTTGCCGATCTTGAAAAAAGATTTCCCAACCGGAAGTTTGAAGTAAGAGAGGTAGAGATTAAAGGAAATCCTGAAAAAGCAACACAATGGTTCAGAAGAAATTTAGAAAGTCAAGCATATGATTTGTTATATCGAAACTGTACCGATGCCATTGTATTGATGTATACTGCTTCAGGGGATAAAACAAAAATGATTGACCCCGTAGATGTGGATAAAATATACGCAACTAATGAACCATTACGACGATTCATGGCAGATTTAGGAATGCCTAAACCAAATAGAAGGGAAGTTTTCTTCCCAGATCAATTCACTCAAGTTGGAAAATTAGTAGTGAAAGATAGATTTATTGAAAGATAAGCACATATGATAAACTATAAAAACAAAATACCAAATATGAGGATAACATGACAAAATTTAAAAAAGCAATTATTACCGGACTGGCAGCATTTTATTCATCTAAGAAGACAGTCGGTCATAAACAGTGAATGGTCCTAGATGGAACTGACGGCTGGGTGGCGGTTGGAACGAATGTGCGTATCTCTGATAAATACACCGTAGATGACGTTCCGAGAACACTTTTAGATGAGATATACACAGAGATACGTAAAACGTTTTCCCTTCTCAAATGTGAACTGTCTAATATTCACATCCTCAAGCTTCCCAGTGAAACATTCCTCACGCTTCTTACTTTCTTGATGCGTTCAATCAGTTTCCTTAGGGCCGCCAGATCCGCCGGCACGATCTTGAACGTGCATTCGGCCGCTGCCCTTCCAACCAATTTTCCTTTGGCTTCTTTCACCATCACTCCGGAAGCAGTCACTGTATGCAGTAAATCCGCCAATAAACCAGTGCGGTCCTGTGCTTCTATTTTGATTTCCACCAAAGCGCCAATCTCTCTGCGCCAGTAAGTTTTTCTTTCTTTCTTGGCGGTTGCTTTCTCTGTCTCTAAACAATCTTTTTTGTGCACAGAAACTACTCCTGTCTTTGTGGCAAATCCGACAATCTCTTCTCCAGGCAGGGGATTGCAGCATTTAGACATCTTGATAGCCGGAGAAGCAACTCCTTCCACTTCAATCAGTTTCTGCTCTGATTTTTTAATCACGGGAATTTTTTTCTTCAGGATTTTGACAGGAATTTTTTCCACTCTTTCAATCGCTTCTTTTATCTTGTGCTTGGCTTTGGAGCTGGCCGCAAACTTCAGCCATTCCCGGCTCGGCCGCTGATTCTTGTTTGTCAAGATCTCCACTACATCTCCTGTTTTCAGCAGATGGCGGAGAGAGACAAACGTTCCATTGACTTTGGCTCCAGCACAAATATCTCCCAATTTGGAATGTACTGCATAAGCAAAATCCACCGGTGTAGCTTCTACTGGCAGCTCAATCACTTCTCCTTTAGGAGTATAGCAATAAATCTCACTGCTGAGAATATCTTTCTTGAACTCCTCCAGAAAATGACCGTCTTTTTCCAAGTCTAATGATTGTCTGATCCATGCTAATTTCTTCTCAAAATTAGTTTCAGATTGTAATCCTTTGTATTTCCAATGAGCAGCCACTCCTTCCTCTGCCAGTTCATTCATCTCTGTTGTCCTGATCTGGATTTCCACCACTCGGTTATTCGGCCCAATAACCGCAGTATGAATTGATTGATATCCGTTAGGCTTAGGATGCGCGATATAATCTTTAAATCCATCAGGTAAATGTTTCCAATTTTGATGAATCACTCCCAACGCAGTATAGCAGTCTTTAATCTCTTTGACAAAAATGCGCAGCCCGATAATATCTCTCAGTTCGTTAAAAGAAACTTTTCGGTTTAATATCTTTTTATAGATAGAATAAATCTGCTTCGGTCGCCCCTTAATTTGAAAATAAAGATTACTCTCTGCTAATCTTCCCGCAATAGCATTCTTAATTTTTTCTACTTCTTTTTCTCTTTCTTCTCGGCTCTGCATTAATTTTTTTTCTAGTTCTTTATACTTCTCCGGTTCTAGACAGCGGAAAGCCAAGTCTTCCATCTCTCCTTTTATTTTATCAATTCCCAGTCGATAAGCTAGCGGAGCATAAAGTTCCAGCACTTCTTTAGCTACTTTTTTTTGTTTCTCTGGAGGAAGATAACTGATGGTGCGAAGATTATGCAGCTTATCCGCCATCTTGATGAGCAAAACCCGAATATCTCCGATCATCACCAGCAGCATCTTACGGACAGCTTCGGCTTTCGCTTCTTTACTTTTTGATTTGATCTCTTTTATCTGGGAGATTCCTTTAACTAAAGAAACCACTTCTGCAGGAAATTCTTCTTCAATTTCTTCAAGACTGGTCTTTTTAAGAGTGCTGTGGATTAAAGCAGCAGCAATCGTTTCCTCATCTAATTTTGAATCAGCCAAGATACCAGCCACTTCAGTAAAATGTTCTAGATAGCTCTCGCCGGAAAGGCGTTTCTCGCCGGCCATCGCTTCATCTGCAAAATGATAAGCCTTTTTAACCAGCTCCAGATTAGCTTTGGGATTATAGCTGACAATCTTTTTGAGCAGTAGATTCAAGTCCATGACCGAAAGAAACGGCCTTCAGTTAATTAAGGTTTTTGTTTTTGGTTATTACAAAAAATGTGCATAGCTCTCCGCAACATTTAAAAACATCAAGGTTTTACTCTTAATATTATACACATAATGCAAAAAGAGGAAGAACATGGCCGAAACAAGCGTCTTTAGAAATGCGATTGATTTTTTGAATGTCGTAGGCGTCTATGATGTTATTCTTCCCTTCTTGTTAGTCTTTACCATCGTCTTTGCTATCTTAGAGAAAACAAAAATCTTGGGTATAGAAAAAGCCGGGGATAAAGTTTACACTAAAAAGAATCTTAATGCTATGGTGGCGTTTATCTCCTCTTTCTTGGTGGTTGCTTCTACTAAACTAGTGGGGGTAATCAACGAAGCTGTAGCTAGCGTAGTCTTGGTCTTAATCGTTTCTGTCTGCTTCCTTTTACTTATAGGAGTCTTCTTTAAGACCGGGGAATTTTCCTTAGAGCAGTATCCTAGATGGATAGGTTTTTTTATGATTTTAATGTTCATTGGAGTAGTTTTAATCTTCCTTAATGCATTAGGCTGGTTAGATACACTTATTGGAGGAATAATCTATTACTATAATGTGCAGTGGGTAGCTACGTTGATTATGTTGATTGTGATGGGTGCATTTATTGCTTTTATTATCCACGAGCCAAGCGAAAAGAAAGAAGAGAAGAAATAGATTTATAAAGAGCAAAATATTAGCTGAAGATTAACTATCAGTCAAAATAAATTTAACAACTATCATCTAAAAGGAGGTAAGATATATGGCATATCCCTTTAACGGTTTAGGTAATTTAGGCGGTATTTTACAGCAATGGGCAATTGCAGATGCGCTTCTTCCGTTTTTGTTAGTATTTACCATATCCTACGCAGTCCTGCAGAAAAGTAAGATTCTAGGTGACAAAGCCAAAAATTTCAATGTAGTGGTGGCTTTAGTTCTAGGTCTTTTGTTTATTGTGCCGCATCTTACCAGTACCTATCCCGTAGGTTATGATCCAGTAACAGTTATGAACTCTTCCCTGCCTAGCATCTCTTTAGTAGCAGTAGCTTCTATCATGCTTTTGCTTTTGCTGGGGATATTTGGGGGCAGTTTTGCCAAGGCCGCTATGCCCTTTATTGGTTTTGCCGCAATGGCTTTTGTTGTTTATATTTTTGGTTCTTCTCTTAATCTTTGGAATGGACCCTACGCTGTTTTTAATTGGTGGACTCCGGAATTAACTCAACTTTTGATTATAGTCTTAATTTTTGGGTTGGTTGTTTATTGGATTACTAAAGAACCTGGTGAGGGCAAAGGCGCTGGCACTAATCTGCTTGAAGGATTAGGAAAGCTGTTTAAGGGTGGCGGCGAATAAATCTAAAAAATGGCCACAATATTAGACATTGGCTTATTTGAAAGCTTTAATACGATTTTTCCCGTATTACTAGTCTTTGCTCTAGTCTTTGCCATTCTTCAGAAGACTAGCATGCTTGGTAAAGATAAAAATACTCTTAATGCTTTTATCGCTATTCTCATTGCTTTTTTAGTCTTGCTTTCAAAAACAGTCATCAATGTCGTTAATTATATGACTCCTTGGTTTGTAATAGTATTAATCTTTACTATCCTGTTATTACTGCTTTACCAAACATTGGGAGTAACAGACAAATCTATAGGCGATTTTGTTACTAACGATTCTACAGTTAAATGGGCTATCTTTGGCATTGGTGCAGTTATTCTTTTAGCTGCATTAGGCAATGAGCTTGGTCAGAACATCGGCCCGTATCTTAGCGGAGAGGTTCCTGCCAATGTTACTGAAGGAGGAGTAGCTACCTCCGATTTCAGTCAGAACATTACTGCAACTTTATTTCATCCAAAGATATTGGGCTTAATCTTTTTGTTTACTATCGCTATCTTTGCTGTCGCTTTCTTAAGCGGAGACACTGCACCATCTAAATAAAATTTTTTTTACCCAGATAAACCGAAAGCCTCTCGCTTCAGCGAGAGGATGAAGGTTTTCGGGGTTCCAAAAGTCCGCCGATAAGAGCAGGTGGACTTTTGTTACTATTCTCATAAAAACCTTTATAAATAAACCATAAAACTTTAGCTATCATGGGAAGAAGATTCTCGGGAAAGAAAGGCAAGCACGGCTCAAAGAAGCCAGTCAATAAGGTCATCCCCTCGTGGATGGTCTACAAGCCAAAAGAAATTGAAAAGTTGATTGTTAAAGCAGCAAAAGCCGGAAAGAGCAATAGTGCCATTGGTCTTTATCTGCGAGATACTTATGGTATTCCTTTAGTAAAAACCGCTGCCGGAAAACGAATCGGCCAGATTCTTGTCGATAATAAAGTAGAAAAAGAACTGCCTGACGATTTGTTAGCTTTAATCCGTACTTATCTAAAATTAAAGAAGCATTATCTGGCCAATAAGCAGGACAAAACTGCATGGAAAGGCATGGCCAACACCCAATCCGGCATCAATCGTTTGATGAAGTATTACAAGCGGGAAGGTAAACTGTCCCAAGAATGGAAATTTGATCCAGAACGGGCCAAGATGCTGGCGGAGTAAGAATAAATACCTTCAGAAACGTGCTTTTTCTAATTGATACCACCATTTCTTGCCCAACGCGTCTGCACATCTAATTATCTCATAGCCTGTTTTTCGGCGTTTAGAATCCAGAACGTATGCTGCATTAAATATCAGCTTGCTGATATCCACTCCAGATTTCATGTAAGGAGCCTCGAGCATGAAGCCAGATCCCAGTAAATAATGGAATAAATCTTCTATCCGATTAATAACAAAACATTTTCCATCTTTGAAAAAAACAATTTTATCGGGGGAACGCATTTGTAATCTATCATACCCTTGATTTAGTAGAAACTCGTCCAAACTACATCGGGCCGGTTCTTTTTTGATGTCCATGAATCAGATGCTCCGTTTAATCATTTTTATATCTATATTTATTCTTTCTCCAGTTGATACCAACTTTTATAACCACCCTTCCCAGTTTCTGCGCCATGATTAATCAACCGATAGCCGGTTCTTCGTCCTTCTGGATCAAGAAGATATGCACAGCCAAAACCCAGCTGGATATCTGAATCTTCTTTCATAAACGGCGATTCCAGCATAAAGCCCAAACATTTCAACAATGCCAAATCTCCTCCTTTCGCCAAAGAAATACGTTTCCCCTCTCTGACAAAAAAGACTTCTTCAGAAGAATGTATTTGTATCTCTTGAGTATTATTTTCCAAAAACTCATCAAGGCTGCATTGAGATAATTCTTTTTTAGCGGCCATAGTTATTAGCACTCTTATGGAATACGCTTAAGAACGGTATAAGGTATACCCAATAGGATACATTATCCCTCTAAATTTTTCTTTATCATGAGAGTCGTAAACGAACGATACTGTTAGCGAATCGTCAAAATAAACGAGATTTGCTCCTTTTCTTTCAGCGATTTCAAAAACCCTGTCTTTCAATTTTTTCATGTCCAACTTAGCTAGACATTCTTCTAAGCTATCTCCGTCAATTTGGTGATGGTTGATTCTATGTTTAAGAAGGTGCAGAGTAGAAGGACTTCTCTCTTTAATCCGACGTAATTCAGATGCGCTGATTTCTATTGCTACCATTTGTTTTTATCTCTCGGAAAGGTATTCTTTTCGAATAGAAGGATCAGATACTGCTTTTGATCCCTTCCATCCCTTTGGCAATGTTTCGGCCCTTGTTGGTCAGTTCCAGAATCTTCAGCCGGCCTTCCTTCTTAAATTCCACCAAACCAGACTTCTGCATCTCCTGCAGAATCTTCACCACATGAGAATACGTGCAGTCTACCTGTTTGGCTAATACTGAAGCATAGACTGGAGAACTTGCATTCTTCAGCTGTATCAGCATAGAAACTGGTTTCTCTCTAAAAAATACCTCTGTAATACTCTTGGTCTTCATTAAGACACCACCCCGCTAGTTTAATATTTATACTTAAATATTTATATAACAAACTAACAATATTCTTATATCGCTTATTTGTTTGTTATATTCCGGAAATTGCTTCCAAATATATAACTAAAACGCAATTTACGATATATCAACACCTAAAAACTCAACAAGCCACTTATTTAAAAACCTTGCTGTCCTTTTCAAAAAAATGATTACTGACGAGAAAAGAAAAGAGTGGCTTTTTCCTTTCGACGAAGTTCGGCCGATTCAGGACGAATTACTCCTCGAAGTAGAAAAAACACTCCGGGAAAAGAAGAATCTGATAGTCCATGCACCGACAGGTTTAGGCAAGACTGCCAGTACTCTTCCTATCGCTCTTTCTTTCGCTATCAAAGAAGGTCTTAAAGTCATCTTCCTTACTAATCGTCATACCCAGCATCAGATTGCTTTAGACACATTACAAAAAATAAAAGATGTCCACCGGATAAATTTCTCTGCTGTAGATCTTATCGGAAAAAAAGCCATGTGCAGCCAGCCTAAGATAGAATTATTTGCTTCTGGAGAATTCAACGAATACTGCAAAGGACTGGTAGAAGATAAAAGCTGTGGGTTTTATACCAAAACCATGGACAAAACCGGTCCTACTTGGGAAGCAGAGCAGTTTGCAGAGAAAATAAAAAGATCAACCAGCATTGTTTCCGGAGAAAATATTGTTCTTTTGGCCAAACAAGAGGAGTTCTGCTCTTACGAAATCGCATCGATACTAGCAAAAAAATGCCAAGTCATCATTGCTGATTATAATTATATCTTTAATCCGTTTATCAGAAAAACTTTCTTGCACAAGCTGGACATCGCATTAGAAAAAGTGATTCTTATTGTTGATGAAGGACATAACTTGCCTAACCGAGTCTCAGAGATGCTTAATTCTAAAATTTCCAATTTCTCTATTCGGAATGCTTTGAATGAAGCAAGAAAAACGCATCATCCAGAAGCAGTAGAACATATTGAACGGATTGCTGAAGCTCTTAATGAATTAAATGAGATGAACATGCTCAACCACCAAGGAAAAAACTTCGAAGAAAAAGAAACCTTAACTGAAAAAGATTTTTTTCTCAAATCTCTCGGAGGAAAAGGAGCATATGATCAGCTTCTCGCTGAGTTGGAAACTGCTGGAGATGAAATCCGCAAGAAACATTATCGCAGTTATATCGGTGCTTTAGCCTCTTTTCTTAATGGATGGCTGGGAGAGGACCCTGGTTTTATCCGCTATATCTCTCAAAAACCAGGCAAGGAAGGGACGTCTATCAGTTTGAATCATATTGGTCTTGATCCTTCGTTCATCACAAGAGATGTTTTTCATGAAGTCTATGCTTCTGTGGTGATGAGCGGCACTCTCACCCCGCCAAAAATGTATTGTGATCTGCTGGGCATCGAACGTTCAGTAGAAAAGATTTTTTCTTCACCTTTCCCGCCGGAAAACAAGCTGGCCATGATCGTTCCCCTGACTACCACTCGTTACGAAGTGCGGGGGGAGGAGATGTTTAAGCGGATGGGCCAGATCTGCACTGAAATGGTTTCTTTAATTCCCGGCAATATCCTTATTTTCTTTCCAAGTTATGGTCTCTTAAGTTCTGTTTCCCGCCATATCCAGACAAAAGAGAAAAAAATGCTATTTGAGAAAAGAGAATTCACTAAGAAGGACAAGCTGGCTATGCTGAGAGAATTCAAGAGGAATAAAGAACCGGGTGCAGTACTCTTTGCTGTAGCTGGAGCTAATTTTGCTGAAGGGATAGACCTGCCCGGCAATCAGCTCAACGGAGTGATTGTCGTCGGCTTGCCGCTGGGACGGCCGGACCTGAAGACAGAAGAACTGATCAAGTATTACAACCAGAAATTTTCCCACGGCCGAGAATATGCATATGTCTATCCAGCTTTCAATAAGTGTTTGCAGAGCGCTGGTCGCTGCATCAGGAGTGAAACCGATAAAGGTACAGTTATCTTTCTGGATGAAAGATTTATTCTGCCCGGCTACTTCAAGTGTTTCCCTAAAGAAAATCTTATTGTCACCAAAGACTATCAAACTTATCTCAAAAAATTCTGGGAAAAATAGTCACAAGCAGATAATAAATTCTTTCTAACCAACCACAAGCTTTAAATACGCTTTAGTCTCTATAACAAGTATGGCTACTTTGGGCGAGTTCGCCGAGACGATTAGAAAACATGAAGAAGAAAGACACACCAAAGCTAAATGCCGCTTAGAAAAATATCTTGTCGACAACCTTCCAGATTATAAGTCTTCTACAAAGAGAGAACTTTCTCCTGAAGAAAAAGCACTGTTTTCTTCTAGAATATCAGTTACAAATGATTCAGATTCTTTTACTACCAGAATTCCCGTAATATTTGAAGATGATTTAGGTACAAAAGTAGGTGTTTATTTTGATGTCAGTCGGCAAGGGTTGATTGATTGTACCATTAGAAACAGGGGTAGACGAGATTTAAAAGAGTTGATTGGTTATGTTCTGCAGAGAGAACGGCAGCATTATGTTAAGATTAAAGTGGGAGATGAAGCGACTGCTAAGCAGATAGAAGATTCTTTACAAGGAAGAGCTGGAATTTTAGAAATGGAAGTCTACAAAGCGAGTGAAGATGATAAGGAAGAAGATTTCAACGATTTTTTACGCGGAGAATAATACTCCCTAAATAACATAAACTTTAGGAGTAAGATTTATATAATCAAGAAAAAATCTTTTGTTATGATTTGGAAAGATGCCTTCAAAGAAGGAAACGAGATAGTTTTGACCACGGCTTCCAAAACAGGAGTTCCTCGAGCAATCGTCGTAAGTTCGTTAGGATTTTCTAAGGATAAGTTATTGATAGGAATCTGTCAAATGAAAAAATCTTTTGAAAATTTAAAAGAAAACCCGGCAGTTTCTCTTGTCGCAATAAAACACAAGGAATACTATATGATTACGGGAAAAACGGAAATTTTTTCATCAGGAAAATATTTCGAAATTGCTGTTGAAAGAAGCAGAAAATGTCCTCCAATACCTCATCATGTGTTGGTTATTGATATCAAAGAAGTCTTTGATTTAGATAAAATAAAAAAGATTTTATAATTCTATCTTCTTATATTTAATCATGGCATGATATTTTTTCAAAACCTCAGGTGATCTAGCATTTCATGTGCCGCATTATTCAATTTCTCTAAGTTTAATCCCCGGTTTCCTTTTTTCATCAGCGAAAACAGTTTAGTCTTCATCAATCCTGCTTCTTGATTGCTCACTCTTGCTCTTTGGTCAACATAGATCAAGCCGTAGGGATAGCCGACAAACACCGGATCCGTGCTGTTGGTCGCCAATGCTCCAAAAACCTCATTATTCTTGGAAAATGTTTCAAAACGAAAAACATGATTATTCTTTTCATTCAATCTGACAAAAAAAGTTTTTCTTTTTCTTTCTTGGTCTAAGAAATATGACCAGCTGCTGTTCTTCGGCCCAACTAAACTTACATAGTCTGTTGCACTTCTCCCTTTAGATGTAATTAAAGAACAGCTTTTGGCCAAAGCACAAACATTTGAAGGTAAACTTCCAATAATCTCTTTTTCTCCCGGCATTTTCTCTTCTAGGGTCCCATCCAGCACCGCCCAATCAGCTTCAGAAGAAACTTCTTTGGCCAGCAGTAATTCTGCCTTTCTTCTGGCCAATTCTCCTGCTTTGATTATATTGCCTCTTTCCACCCCTTCTCGCAGAGAAAAATCCAACGCATTTAAAGAAAACTCTTTCAAAGGTAAACTTCCCTCTTCCCAAAAAAACTGAGAAAGATATTCTTCAGGATTTTCTTCGTTTATTTGGCTGAGAAGAAAAAAAGAAATTTTTTTCTCGTTATTCAGCCGTTTATTATTTTGAAAAAATACTGCCGTTGCACGCACAAACTGTAGGCAGATATCCCCTGAATTAAAGAGCTCAGCATTGCCTCCGTCTACAAATGATACAATCTTATTTGGAGCATCTGCAGTTAGAGAACTAATCGGCATAAACTTCTCTTTATCAATTAAAACAGCTTTGCCGTTGATGAGCACGCTATCTGCACTAAATTGGTTTTTCTTTTCTAAAAGTTGATTAAGTCTATCAATAGCTTTTTGCATAAATCTCTCTCCCAGCTAGTCTTTTTAACAATATATCTTCTTGAGAAGACAAGAAAGATAGAAAAGGGTCCCCGCGGGGTGAACTAGAAGGGGTGTGAGTCTTCAGTATCAGAAACAGAGCGGGGAGCCCCATTTCAATTATGATTTCAGTAAGAAAAGATAGACTAATATATAAATGTTACTGTTTTGTATACTGGTTTAGGCATTAGTATAGTGAGTATTAGAAGATAGTTAAAAATAATAATACTAACGCGCCTTAAACTAAAAGAAACCCTCACTTTTTAGCTTTTATGTGCCATGTAAAACTAATTCCATCATCAAGATCGCTCCCGCTCAATGATGGCCCGTCCACTTTAACCGCATTTGTTAATTCAATGGCATAGGTGCCAATGCCGTCAGGCACACCAACGCCATATAAAAGCATTTCATAAGTCTGGCCGTCCACCATGGGAATAGTCCATTCGTTTCCTCCGCCAGATGGAGTCTCGCCATAAAACGCATCTTTTATTTCCAGTCCGAAACTATCATCCGTTTCACTGCCGTTGTCATAGACATAAATTCCCACCGGGATACAACTTCCCCCAGTGCAGAGCGGAGCAGGTGCAGGAAAACATTTTCCCACAGATTCTTTGCATATGTCATCCAAATCGCAATCAGCATCAGAACTGCAGTTTACCGTTTTAGAAATGCATTCCCCATTAGAACAATATGATTGTAGGGTGCATGATTCTATTGGAAATTTACTAAGTTGATTTCCACAACTGTCAACAGAATAAATCGCCCAGTAATTTCCTTCATTAATACACTCGTTAGGAGCATCAACATAACAATCTGTACATTTGCCGTTAATGCAGGAATATTCCCCACAATAATCAGTATCCTGCTTGCAACAGCCGTCTTCATCTTCTCCCCCGCTACAATCCTTTTCTTTGTCACATAGTAAGGAATCGGGTATGCAAATTCCATTATCGCACTGCCAATAATCTGTCAAGTCGCATAAACTTACACATTTCCCCCACGAGCATTCTTCATCTGCCTCGCAGGTATGGTATTTTCCCCACTCTAAACAGCCGTCAGAATTAAAATCTCCGCACTCTTTTCGGCCTTTGAAGTCACTAGTGCAGGCCTTTGCTCCGTCATAAACACATTCATTGGTTCCCACACAGCCACAACCACTTTCATCATCTCCTCCGTTGCAGTCATTCCCTCCATCGCAATGCCATGCGATCGGAATACATGCTCCGTCTGTACACTGCCATTCCTCTAAGGTACAACTTGTAGTAACGCATTCTCCTTGACTGCAATATTTGTTTGAAGTGCCGTCAAGATTGCAGAAAAATTCCCCGCTCAGCTCTAAACAGCCATCATTATTATAATCCCCGCATTCTTTCCATTCGGTCTCGCCGGCGCATTCTTTCTGTCCGACATAATCGCACTTATCAACACAGCCAGAAGCAGTTTCATTAATTAAAATTTCCACTGCCGCCGCTCCGTATTCCACTGATTTAGTCCCAAGCACAGTCCATGCATCTTGAAGGCAGGCAACATCGGGAAAATCGATGAAAAACCCTTTTCTTAACACATGAACCTGCTTTCCTTCAACGGTTTTAACCAAATATTTCTTATTTCCTTCTTGTATCTCAGATAGTCCACCCACAGTTCCGTCAACCGCCCCATCGCTGTAAAAATTAGAGCCGGTGAAATAAGACAATTCATCAAATAAATCAGAGAGATTGTCCACTGCGGGTATTTCTTGAGGATTTATCTGGGATAAAAGCTCGGCTGAATGCTCGTTAGTCCAAACTTCGTAAACATCGCTCGGCCATAGAGCCGCCCCTTCAGAATAATACCTTGCTAAAATTTTTTCTAAAAACGGTGCGTCCCCCCAATGAGGATCATTCCTAACATGAGCAGGTACAGTAGTGTCAGCGATTAAATGAAATACATGCCCAAAACTTCTTTCTATCTTGCCGTTGACAAATTCTGATTTAACAGTTTCCCAGGAATGGTCTCCGAAAGGATATCCTATTTTGCATTCGGACGGAGAAAGAGAGGAATCACACCCCAAAAGGCTGCGTATTTTTGACGGTAGTTTTGCAAAAGAGATTAATGTTGACTGCGCCTCAGAGTTCTGAGCCCAATCTCCAATCGGTGAAAAGTTGAGTATCCCTTCCCCGTTCTGCCAATGCTGAAAATGATTAAATGCGCGGATATAAGCATAGTCGGGAGAGTCTTCATTGATGGTTCCTTTCTTAATTTCTTCTGTATCAAAGTTCAGTGCGGTTTCATGAGTTTGCTTATAAAATTCTATCAGTTTAGGCACTAATCCAGGATGGATAGTCTTCGTTGAGTAACCTTCTGCTGATTTAGGAATTCCCACCAATCCAGTCAGCAGGGACAGAGTAATCAGCTTTTGTTTTAAGCCCATTTTAGATGCCTCGAATTTTCCAGACTTTTTTCCCGCTCTCCTTTACTAGCAGCATCTGCACCGGATATTCAACGCCGTCAGAAAGAAGAACATGATACTCCCTGAACTGCGTTCCTTCTTCGTCAGGTATCAGAGTGGCGTCTTTCATCTGATTAATCATATACTGCAAATCGCCGTTGCTTTTTTGAGTGAAAAGATTAAGATATTTTTTTTGTACCGCGGCATCAATATAGGTAGTCACTGCTCCATCTACATCCTCCCCTAACGTGTCAAGAAAATCATCAAAAAGGGCTTGGGGAGTTTGCGGATAACCAGAAGACGATGGTGTGTCGTCAGGATTACTGTTTCCATTACCTCCAGAACCATTGGAATCATCACCTTGGCAATAGCCATTAACGCAGTATTCTTCTCCTGGGCAGTCCCAATCATCTTGACAAGAACCATTGCTATTTTCTTCTCCTTTGCCGCAGTTAGAAAAAGATATTGAACCAGCCAAGAGAAGGGGGGTCAACTTTCCAATGACCTTTTCAAGTCCCATTCTATTAAAAAACCAGTATACTTTAAATCATTTTCGCTGTAGAAGAAGATACAATTCGTTCTCTTTCTTTCTCAGCGTACTTATGAGCCAAGTGGAGCGGCTCCGGCAGTTTATGGGGCGGTTTAATACACTTAGAAACAATGTTTAATACCGAACCGAGAGAGACTAAATGACCGGGAGAGATAAATAACGGATTAGCAAAGTCTCGAGTCTTTACTTCAAATCCGCATAAGTCTACGCCGATAAAAATCTTGCCGTTTTCAATCCGCCCTGCGCCTAACGTTTTTGAAACACCAATCGCAGGTACATTGAGCATCAGTCCTACGTGAGAAGCCACATCAAATTTGCGGGGATGCAGAATACCATTGCCTTTAATCAAAAGTACATCCGGCACTTGACTCAGTTTGTAAAATGCTTCAGTGATGGCCGGCAATTCTCTATACGCTTGAAAACCAGGGATATAAGGCAAACCAGATTTAACTACTGCAATCTTTTTCTCCAGCAATTCCATTGAAGGATAGGCACAAACAACAATACACGAGATAATCTCTTTGTCGAGATAAGCAGACTCCACTCCCGATATAGTGCTTATTCTTTCAAAGCCGTCTTTAAGAATCACTTTCTGGCTTAAATGCAGCTGTTCCTCTTTTAATCGGTCTAAGTCTATCATCTCAAATGTTCAGGATATTCCTCTTTTGAAGCAAGTAACCGCGGTTCAAATAAAAAGGTTTTGCTTTGTTTTTGTCATAATCAACCTAAATCTTTTTATACCTCAAAATTTTCTCTCTTTTATGCCAACGTATAAGATAGATTCAAACAGGGTTACTGAAGTAGCTACTTTCAAGCTAAAATACAAAGATAACTTCGATCCTGGCACTCTTCTAGCCACTATTCAAGGCTGGCTGATGGAATATGGCTGGACAGCCGAAGGAGAAACCGATGACGACTTCAAAGAGACTTTTGAGATTATTTACTTTGAAAAGATAGATGATAAAGGAGTAAAAGAAGTGCACCAAAGATGGCGATTAAGCAAGATTCCTCACGCCAGTTCTTATTTCAAGTTCCATCTTGATCTTGATTTTCGTTATCTTGCCATGAAGCCAGTAGAATTAGTAAAAGAAGGTAAGAAAATCTCTACTATGAAAGCGGATTTGGAAATGAAAGTGACCGCTACTATTGAGATCGATCCCCACAAACATTTTACTGAAGGGAAATTCCTGAGCTTTATTCGAGGATTAGTCAAAGACAAAGTTTATAAGAAAGAGATTGAACAGCATAAGCTGGAATTGTATCGGGAAGCTTACATCCTGCAAAACATTATCAAGCAATGGTTCAATTTCGTCCGGGCCAATCCCTACGAAGAGATCAAGCACTTCCACGTTATGGGAGCATATCCCAGCCATAAGATTGGATAAATTAAACTTAGTTCTGACATCTCCCGCAATACCAAGTTCCCCGGCCGCCCAATCTTAAACTCTTCAACGTCTGGCCGCATCGTTTACACTTCTCCTGCTGGTAGACGTAAAGCCGCTGGCCGAATCCTCCTGGTTGGCCATAGGCATCGACATAGATGCTGTCAAACGAAGTGCCATGAAATTTGATAGCTGATAACAACACTTTTTTGATAGCCGAATATAATCTCGTTTGTTCTTTCTTATCCAGCGAACCGGCAGTTCTTCCTGGTTTAATCCCGGCAATAAAACAAGCTTCCTGAGCATAGATGTTGCCTAAACCAGAGATAACCTTCTGGTCCATAAGCAAAGGTTTAATCTTAGATTTTTTCTTCCGAACCAGAATCTCTTCAAATATTTTCAGAGTGAAATCTTTATCAAACGGCTCCGGCCCATATTTCTCATGAATTTCTTTTTCTACGTTCTCTGTTGGCACAAGCTTAATGAAGCCAAACTTGCGCATGTCGTTAAATAGCAACCCCCCGGAAGAAAGATAAAAGAGTACGCGGGTAAACCTTTCTTTTCCAGCATTCTTTCTGAAAATCAGCTGCCCAGTCAGCTTGAGATGAATCAACAGACTTTTATCATTGTTCAAATCAACAATCAGTGTTTTGGCTCGCCTCCGTACTTTTAGAATCTTTATTCCACTCAATGCCCTAATCCGCTTATCTGCATTAGGGCAGTCAATAATTTGTACTTTTTCTATCTTCTTACCCGGCAGCTTTTTCTCCAGCTGTCGTTTGATAGTTTCTACTTCAGGCAGTTCAGGCATTCTGTTCCTCTTTTTTATTGTTTTTACTCCTTTATTTGATATTTGTACAGATTAAGAAAACTTTTCAGCTGATTAAAAACAAAATCTACATCTGATTTTAACCCCCCGATTATTTTTCCTTCTGTGGGAGAGCGGTAAAGATATTTGCTGATAACTCCTCGGATAAAATAGTTCAGCATTCTCTCTTGGGTTTTTCTTTCAAAATCAGTCAGAGACCAGCCGTCAAAGACTAGACTAAGATTTCCTTTATGGAAATGTCTTTTTTTCCCACCAACTGCGTGTATCTCTTCCGTCAGATTTTTAGCATTAATCGTCACTTTAATCATCAGTGTTTGGTAATTAGTGACTCGCTTCAGCGGCCGCAGCTCTAAGTGAATTTCTTTCTCTTCTTCAGAAACTTTTTCTTCTGCTTTTTTCTCCTGCAGTTCATAGCCTTTGCTTTTGACAAGAGAATCAAGTGTTCTTATCATTTCATCAAACTCGAACAGTCCTCTGTACTCTAAAATTTTCTGGTCCACCACTAAGTTTTTTTCTACCATTGGTTTTAAATTTCATACACTTTACGGCTGCTTTCCAGACCGCGATAGCGGTGTAGATTGAGGAAAGATTTAATCTTCTGTTGTAAATCTTCTATATCGCTTACCAGCCATTTTTCTGCTTTGTTATAATGGTCACGAAAAATAAATTTATCGCTAAAAACTCTGATCAGCCAGAAGAAGGGAGATTTTTCCCATGTACCGCTTCTGTCACTGATGACATATCCGTCAAAAGTAATTTTTAACTGGCCTTGATTAAGGCGAAGCTTGGCCTTATCTTTTTCCACTTCTATCTCTTTTAAGTCTATTGCGTGTAATCTGATCTTGACAATTAGCTTGAAATAGTCAGTGATTCCTTTTTCCGGCTCCATGATAATCCGAATTTGTTTTCCCCCGGAAGTGACCTGCTCCTGATTTACCACTTCCACTTTGTCATATCCTCTTTCAAAAAAGAAGCCGTCAATCAAGCGGTATAATTCAGAAAAATCAAAGAGCCCTTCGTAAGAAAGCTTCAGTTGATCAATAACTAATTTTTTTTCTACCATCTCATCTCTCCTCTTCTTTTCTTCCTTCTGATTCCTGCTGCGCCTTTCTTTGGCCGAACAGGACCCAGTACAGAGCAAGCAGGCCGGTAATCAGCATTATCCCCATCAGCCAAGGGCTCGGCTCCATTTTGAAGAATAAAACTGAAATTGTTTTTAAAGTTATGGGCGAGAAGTGAAATAAATAAAAAAATTAAAATAAAAAAGAAAAGAATTTACTTCTTTCCCCAGGCCCAGATGCTGAAAACTATCAGGTTTACAAAGGGAATCAGGCAAAGTATCCCCCACCATCCAGGATACTTCATTCTCTCGGCCAGCTTCCAGAATAAGAAGCCGTAAAAGGCAATAGCCAGGATCCATCCTAAAAATGGAATAAAACTTACCAGCACTCCTAAAGTGTACCATCCTGGCAGCTTGTTTATTTGAGTCACTAAGAATATATTGCCTATGGGAATCCATGCCAGCCAGGCATTCTTTGTTTTTGTCTTGTTAGCAATAGCCATCAACGCCAAAGCCGACCAGATATATACTGCCAGTATCACAGCAAAGAACAAAAAAGCAAACCCTGCAAAAAGTCCCACCATACCACCTAAACCGGCCACATCACTATATCCACCAAACATGTATATCACCTCATTAGTTGTTGTATTGTTATACCTTAAGCAAAAGTAATATTTCGGCCTTTAAAAATGCTCCTATCTGGATTATCTCACAAGAGAAGTAAACTGAGGTTATATCTTATCTTTAGATTTTCCGTATAGTTCCTTTATTCAGATCCATTTCCACCACCTCTCCATCTTTTAGCAGTTCTGTTGCATTTCCTGTGCCTACAATAGCAGGGATTCCCATCTCTCTGCTGACAATGGCCGCATGGCAAGTAATTCCCCCTTCATCAGTAATTATGCCCTTTATCTTTGATAAAAAGGGGATAAAGTGGGGGGTGGTCTGTATAGCCACTAAAACTTTGTCTTTGAATCGGCTCGCCTTTGTTTCCAACTCTGTTTTATCTTTTATGATTATTACTTCTCCAGTTATTCGTTTATCTGTTTGAAAACAAGACGAGCCGGTAATTAAATCTTGGTTTTGATTTATTTTTTTTAAAGAGCTTAAAAACAGAGTTACTTTTTCAATATCTTCTCTTTCTTCTGAAACACCTATCCCGGATTCATCTCGAAATGCATGGAACACATAACCAGAGTTCATTCTCTTTTCGATAATCTTTTGTATGGTTTCGCAGCTGCTTTTTTTCTCCAGTAGACTAATGAACTCTTGATAGACAAGATATTTTTTAATATCTTTAACGCTAGATTCTATCCCTTCTTTACGTTTTACCAGGGTTAAAAATTTATCAAGTATTTGATCTAACTTTTCTTCTTTGAATGCGATGGAATTACGCCACGTATCATGAATTGTTAGTATTTCCTTAACATCCCGGGGAGTTGGGCAGGGTAAACTGCTGGTTAGTTCTCTTCCTAAGGAGAATATCACAAAAGAATCTACTGCAAATAGCGGGTATAACTCCCCCATAATCTTTCTAAATAGGGAGACGGCCATTGGATAATCATCTTGGGATATTGCTTGGCTTAATCGTTCAGCTTCTTCAAAGATTTTTTCCCATAATTCTCCATCCTGCGTTATCTGCTCCGTTAGTAAAGTCGGGTTTGCTAAAATCTTAGAGTTAGAAAAGGAATGGAACTGTTTTGCGTGCGCAAGATTGAACGCACGTACATATTCTCCCGAATTTATTCGACAGAGAAGAGTTTCTACAAAGCTCACTCCATAAATTGAATCCATCAAATCTTTTTGGCTCTTTGCTCTGAGAGAATATTTGAACAGGTCTTCTTCTCTGCGAATGCCTAAAAACCATTTTTCTCTTTCAACGTAATTCACGATTGCTGGGTTCATGTGTTTGAATAATCTTTTTTAAAGGGTGTAATCTACAAATATATTCTCTTTCACAATTTCTTCCAAAGATGATAAAACCAACGAAGGATTCAGGTCTTTGGGTATTGTGTTTATTCCGTCTCCCCTAAACAGCAGGGTATCATAGACGCCTGCGTTTCTCGCAGCTTCAACATCAATGGGCAAGTCGCCTATGTATGCAACACTTGCTGGATTTACCTCAATAGACTCGACAAGTTTTTTAATGCCCAAATATTTTGGAATCACGTTGCCTATTATGTCCCTGCCTCCGATTATTAGCTTGTCTGCAAAATAAGAAATCAAGCCAGTTTTTGTTAGTGTAACTATAGCATTTTCTTTTTTATTGGCGGTCACAAGAGCTATTTGTTTATCGTTAGATGTTAAATACTTCAAGCATTCCACGGCATCCGGGTAAACATGAGTATTTGCTGCTGTCTCCTCTGGACTCATTTTCTTCCAATAAGAATCAATTACTTGTCTTGAAGAAACACCCGGAATATTAACATTTACCCAAGCCCTGCGGTCCTCGAAACTAAACTGATCAAATTTCTCATCAGTAGGAATTATGCCGAACTCTTTCATTGTAGTTGCAAAAGCAACATATTGAAAGTCTCTGTTTGTGTATATCAGCGTTCCGTCTAAATCAAATCCAATAACTTCTATCCTTTGTTCCGGGTTTTTGTGTATTCTGTGCATTCTATTTTCTCCGTTTATTTTTTATTCGAGCAATAGCCCCCATCTGCTCGCCCCCGTACTCAGGTAGAGATTTCAAGCAGGCACTCTCTTCTAGCTCTCCCTCACTAGCATAGTCGGTGTTATAATCCTTTTCATTTGTCATAAGTAGGTAGTAATTGACGAACTATATTAATACTTGTAGTCATATAACATGACAACATTTATAAACAGCGAACAATTAAGTCATCTATGGAGTTGAGTACGCTCGGCCTGACAGAAACAGAAAGTCTAGTTTATACTGCTTTATTAAATGAAGGGCTAAGCCCCGCATCTAAAATAATCAGGCGATTGCAGCTTCATCGGGCAACGGTTTATGATGTGCTTGAACGATTGGCTGAGAAAGGAGTTGTCAGCTCGATCATTAAAGACGGAAAAAGGTATTATGAAGCAAGCCACCCTGAAAAATTTATCGATCTAATCGAAGAAGAAAAAAAGGCACTGGCAGACAAAGAAGACTTAACAAGAAAGATTGTTGCTGAATTGAATAAAATCAAGCTAAATCGTCCCTCTTCTTCTGTACAGATTCTTTCCGGAAAAGAAGGATTGAAAGTGCTGATGCAGGAGCTACTAAAAGTAAAAGAATTCCTAGTTATGGGGGGAGAGATTAGATTTAAAGATTATCTACCAATTTATACAATTCACTGGGGTAAAGAAAGAGAACAAAAGAAGGTCTACGGGAGAATTTTAATAAATAAGGACATTTCAAATTTATGGCCGTATAACAAGTATAAAACTCTGCCCCCAGAGAGAAAATTTCCAGTCTCAACAATGGTTTATGGAAACAAAGTAGCTATTATTATTCGAGAAGAACCTTTAAAAATATTGTCTGTTGAAGATTCGGAGATAGCGCAAACATATAGCTCTATATTTGAAACATTGTGGCAAGTTTTATAATCAAGAAAAGTGTAAACCAGGTTTTAGCTTATCCATACACAGCAGAGAACTCATCAAGGAATTTCTCGGCCACAGCTTTATCATTAATAATCAAAACGTTTTCATCATTTCGTTTATTTCCCCCTTCCGTGGGATTGAAAGAGCCCGTAACAACAGTTTCATTATCAATGATAAACACCTTGTGGTGCATATTCTTTTTGTTTTTGTCTTTTAGTACATCCGTTCCTTGAAATTTCAGTAGTTCGTACATTGAGTATTGGCTGATCTGGCTGGCTTCCATCACTCCTTTAAGTATTACTCCTCGTTCTTTGGCTAATAGCAAAGCATTAGCAATCTCTCGGCTGGTAAAGCTGAATGTCATAAAGTAGACAGACTGCTTGGCCTGACTGATTGCTTCAACTACTTGATTGATGCAATGATCATCAGGACAGAAATAATTTTCCATCGGCATATCGTTTAGAATAATTTTTGGATGGAGTACTGCCTCTCCTTTTTTGAACACTCCTCCCCACATCTCTTGGAATTCTCTTTCATAGTTGCCTGCCAAAACAGGTGATTTTACCAGCAGAAGATTGTTGTTGTTCTTATGTGCATCATTTATCGTCGGATTCATCGAGCCGGAGGAAACTTTTTTTCCGTCGATGATGCAGAATTTATTATGCATCAAGCCCCAGCTGTCCGGCTTGACAAAAGAATGATTAAATTTTTTCAGATATTGTTCATCTGTGATAATTTCTACTTCTATCAATTCTGCCTTTTCTAAAAGTTTGCTTTGGACCGAAGGCAGGCCTATTTCAAATAAGGCGCAGTGGATTGAGATTTGAGCGGAATCAATGAAACCGACTAAGCGGCCTTCGCAGTCTTCCTGCGGGCAGAAATAAACTTCAAGAGCGCCTATGTCGTTGATATAGCTGTCGATGATGGTCGGCTTGCCGGAGAGAGTGCAGGAAAGAGAAAATACCAGTAACACCAACAAACCAAAATAAAACTTACACTTCATTAGGTATTATGGTACATAACGTTATGCATATAAATCTTTCTAAGAAAAAACACTTAACCTTTTTTCATCTAGTATCATAACGGATAGTGCATCCTTTACCAAAATTTTTGAAATAGCCGCAACAGACTACTGCTCGGCTTAAATCACCGCGGGGGTTTTCTCCAGCGATGACGTACGCTGAATTTTCTTGTCCATCACAGGAACGGTATCCCCCAAGAAAAAAGTCGGAATATTCCTCAAGAATATGTACCTGGTCCCAACCATTAGCTTGGGCAGCATGAATAGCATCTTGAGCAGTGGTTCTTTCACAACTAAGCATGAATGTACTAACCAAAGCAGTTAGTCCGCCAATAACTCTCATTTTTTTATTGCTCATTTTATTTCCCCCCATAAAGTTTAAGTCCGTTCTCTTCGGCAAGAGCGGATATTCTTGCTTCTTCTTCAGAAACTAATCTTTCTAATCGTTTCGGTTCTTTATCGGGAAGAGCTACGGTATCAGTCAATTTTCGTATTAACAATATACGTTCTCCAAAACTAAGATAAACCTGTGCTGTACGATAGTAAATGTCATGTGCAATATTCTTTTCAGCAGGAAGATATTCCACACTGAAGGATATTTCTTGTCTTCCTGCATTTTTAGCTTCTTCCAAGAAAGCATCTAATTCCGTCTGTCTTCTCTCTTCAGTTTCTTGAGAAGTTTCATACAGTTCCTTCGGAGCTAATCCCAAAGCATTTTGGACAGATCGATAAATAAATCTTACTAGTTTCATCTTATTTATTGCCTAATCAATCTTCTCTAATCTTTCTTTACGATTATTCCTGTTTTTTGTCAGCTGCTTCAAGTGTGGTTAATACTCCTGAGCTGAGCATATCCATAACTCTGGGTCTGCTAAACTTGCAAGCTGTACACAAATCTTTCAACATATCCATTGTAGTATGATTCCCCCCATTAGTAAGAACTTCTAAATTTGCTTGAGTTCTGATTTGTCCTCTCCTTCGTTCTTCTGTTTCATTTGGCGAGAGGGGAGAATTAGAACCGCACCCGACAGCATAACATTCTCTGCAGCTTTCCCTTGCGGTTCTGTATGTTATTTCTACCATTTTATTTTCTCCCTTACCTAACTAAGGCCACAATGATGAACACCAATATCAGTAAGAAAATGGCACCGGTCACTCCGCCTAAGACATAAATCATATTCATATCATTTTTAAGTTCTACAGGCTCAATGGCAGTGGAAGGAACAATGCTTGCCGGTAATTGATTGAACACTACTTCCGGCTCTTCCTCTTCAGAAGCAGTATATGCAGTCTTCTTTGTTTCTTTGACTACTGCTTCTTCTTCATCAACAGTGCTGGAAGTATCTTCTTCTACGCCGTTAATCAGACTAGTGATGTCCTCTCGTAATTTGGCAATGTCGTCTTTCAAATCATCTAAATCATCTTCGACATCGTCATCAGTCACTTCAGACTTTAGGGAGCTGACATCTTTCTTCAGATCTTTCAGATCTTCATCAAGATTATCAAAGTCATCTTCTACGTTTTTCTTTTTCTTGTCAGTATTGGCTTTCTTCCAATCATCAGCCAAGTCATCAAAGTCGTCCTCAAAATCTTCAAACTTGTTCTTAAGGACATTGTACTTATCTTCATCAGTTTCTGTAGTAGGAGCAGGAGTAGTTCCAGTGCCATTATCTACAGGAGGTACGCTTCCAGCAACTGCTTTAACTGTAATAGTAATAGTTTCTAAAGTGGTTTCTTTGCTGTCCGTAGCCTTGAAAGTGACAGTATAAGTGCCTGCTTGACCTGCAGCCGGAGTCCAGCTGAACTTCTTAGCTGCACTATTAAAGGTAGCTCCAATAGGAAGATTCTCTGCGCTATAGCCTAAGACATCTCCATCTGCATCAACAGCAGCAAGAGTAAATTCTAGCACCTTGCCTTCTTCTATTTCTTTATTGCCGGGGTTAGCTAAAACCGGAGCAGTATTATGAACAACTCCCATCAAAGATTCTCCTTCATCTATCAAAGCTTGAATTTTATCCTTTAATGCTTTAGTCTGGGCCAATAAGCTGGGCATAGCAGTCTGTACATAATGAGATTTATTGCCGCCTATAGTCTTGATTTGATTCTTAAGATTTTCTACGCTTGCGTACAAGCTTTTCAAAAAGCCGATAGTTTTCTTCAAGTCAGTAGTATCTCCTTTCTTGTTAAAATCTGCTTTAGCTTCTTCAAAATCTGCTTTCAACTGGCTGTGCTCAATAGTCAAGTCTTCAATATCAGACTGAAAGTCTTCTACTGTCTTGACATATGGAACCGCAGCAAAAACACTAGCTAAAGTAGCTAACAATAGTACTACTGCTCCAAAAGCGCCGAAAATCTTCTTCAAATCCATTTTACCCTCCTTAAAGACAATTTGTTCGTGGTTAATCATGTTATATACTATTTTATAGTAAAAACACTGTCTAATTTATAAACCTTTTTGCTCAAACGCTTCAATACTGCAAACTATAGTTTCTGCTGGTTAATTCTTATTTCACTAAAGTTTCCCAAAAAATCATCGGAAACTATATATAACTCTGCTTCTTTCTTCTTTTCGAGGTGAAAATATGAAACATCTGTCTTTAGTTATGATTTTGGTTAGTGTATTGTTTATCGCAGCTTGTTCTGTGCCCAAGGGACCGCTTGTTGCAAACCCCGAAATTGTTCAAGAGTCTTCTGTGGTTGTGGAAGAGACAACCGCATCTTCAGTCAATGAGCATGACATAGAAATCCAAGGTTTTGCTTTTTCTCAAAGTGAGTTAACCATCAAGAAAGGAGAAACAGTCACTTGGACTAATTTGGACGAGATTAGCCATACAGTCACTTCTGATGAGGATGCAGTTTTCGAATCTCCTTTGCTTAAGAAAGGTCAATCCTTCAGCCATACTTTTACAGAAGCCGGAGTTTATAGTTATCACTGTTCTCCCCATCCGAATATGGAAGCGAAGATAATCGTAGAATAAACAGGGGTGAAATTAATGTCCTCGGTCAAACAAGCTAAGAAATATTGGGTGTGTAAAGTCTGTCATGATCTGCATTATGGAAGTAATGCTCCAGAAGTCTGCCCTACCTGCGGACAGGTATATCAATACGTGCAGATAAAAAAAGAAGAGTTTCAAGCCGCTCTTAAATAGAAGAGTAGAATATACTATATACTATAATATACATGAATAAACTCAGTCAATGGTTGCGTTACTCCTACCTAAATTGGTCTTTATCTTAGGTATAACCAATCTTATTTCTCTAGTATTAGTCAGCCTTTCCTGCCGCTGCATGCTTAACCATCATTTCAGCAAGAAACTCTGGGCCAGTCCCTTTTACCAAAAGTTTTATTCTTATCATTGCTGGTACTGGAAAATATTTTTTGCTTCGGTGCTTCTACATGCCGCTTTGGCATTATACACTTATGGTATTCCGTTCTAAGAAAAAAATAAAAAATAGTAAAAAATAAGAGGCAAACGAAATGGAAAACAAGAATATTTTGTTTTGGGTGATTGGCACTGCAGCCATTGTCCTTCTTCTCGGCGGATGGGGCATGGGAAGTTACGGAATGATGGGCGGCAATTGGGGCTATGGAATGATGGGCTTAGGCTTTATGTTCCTTCCCATGCTATTATTCTGGGGCGCAATCATCTGGCTGGTAGTCACCTTAGTAAACTCAGCAGGAAAAAGCCGGCAAGAAAACGGCAGCCCGTTGGAAATCCTTAAGAAGCGGTTTGCCAATGGAGAGATTACCAAGAAGCAATACACCGAGATGAAGAAGGAACTGCAATAGTTTTATCCTTCTATTCTTATTTTTTTTAAGATTTCTTCAGTTATTCTTTCTACGCCTTCTAAATCAAGATTGCCATAACCATGGGCCATCCGTATCTGTAGTTCTGCCTTCACTTTACGGATGATTTTCTCTTTGATCTCTCCTCGTTCTTTTTCTGGCAACGGCCGATCCAGAGGATTTATTTTCTCTCTGTATCTTTTAGCTACCTCCCAGCTGTTGTCTATCTCTTTGAGATATTTGCTGGAGATATCTATATTATCAATCGCCCGTTCCAGAATTTTATGTAGCACCGCATTAGCTAAATTACCCACCATCAATTCTATCAGTTTATTCTTATTCTGCGGCATTTTTTATTCCTCCTAAAATCAGCTTGAATGTTTGGTCGTACAGCTTTTTGTATCCCGCAAGGAAACCTTTTTTAGAAATTCTGTTCTCTTTGATTAAAGAGATATCTGAAAGAAGAAATTGTTTTTTAATCAATTTCTCTACTTCTTCAATTCTTACTCTGCCACCCGAAAGATATGCCCGGATAGCTGCTAGGTTGCGGGTAAGATAATACTTTTCTTTTCCATTCAATAAATCAAAATTCTCCGGCAAAAGCTTGCTTTGCAGCAGCTGCAAATCCAATAGTTTATAATTTATATTCGAATTTATCTTGTAAACCATCCTCTTTCTGGCCAGACACCGGCCGAGCATTAACTGATATAGGGGATCCCTTGCCAATCCTCTAGTTAAATCTGCATGGCTCAGATGAATTAAATGAGTTTTTATCCCGCTAAGCTTTTCTAACCCCCCCCTCAACTGTAGAAGGTTAATTTTTTCCTCGCTTATCAACACGACATCTAAATCATTGAACGAGAATCCTCTTTCCAAAAATGAGCCGGTAATAAGGATATTTTCATACCTGCCTATTCTGTTTTCCAGCCAAGAAAAAACTTTTTCAGCTATTTCTAATTTAACCAGTTCAAGATAATTTATTCCATAGAAATACTTCTTTGTTTGGCTTTTTTTTTGCGGTTCCTTCTCCAGCGGCTGCACAGTCACATATTCTCCTACGGCCAGCCCCAGCCGATTCTTAGGCAGATAGACCTGGTCCATCCGGCTTCCCTTGCTGATGCGGCCGATCAGTTTTATCTTTGTGGTTACCATTTTACGTAAAAATACGTGATTATATAAAAGAGTTTCGGTTTAACATCCATTTTGTTCATCTCGGCCGCTAAATCGCAGAGACAGGTTGCAGATAATTTTTCTTAAAACAAAGCGAATTATATATTGTCCGTTGAACAGTCTTATCATTTCTTATTATTTGATAGTAACATTTATAATAAACTTAAGATTCCTTTAAGAAATGATCACTCTCGAAACTTTAGATTCTTGGATAGACCAAGTACCGATTAAGGACGGTGGTCAATCATGTGGCGCGTATGATAATCTTAAATTTTTAAAGGCTGACGAAGTATGGCCAGACGACCATTGCCTGCAATCATGGGTTATCCACTGCGCCGATTATTTGGCGTATAGAATTGCCGAAAAAAAGATTGTCCCCAATTTTATTAAAGAAGCCGGTATCGCTCCCCCCCAGATCGATGTAAAACTTCCTCCTCGCTTAGAGAACTTCGCTTGGGCTGAGATGATGTCTCGTGGAATCTCTAATTCTTTAATCCAACAGCAAGAATGCAGAATAGAAACTTCTTTAGTTTCCCATCTGGCAGCAAAGGAATTTAAAAAATATCACCAGACTCTCGGTTTTAAGAAATCTCCTAATTTGATGTTTAGAAGTGCTGCTTTCAGTTATCGAGATTTAAGGAGCCTCTTAAAAGATTATGATTATGGCATTGCTATCGCTCGAGGAGCTTTATCTCTTGGTTTTTATGCCAGTCTCTTTGATTTTCCCGTAGGAGTAGTACATTGCAGTCATCACGGCCGTAAAACTAAAGTTTATCGAGAGATTTGCGTAAATCCGGAAAAAATCCGTAATAAAAAAGTCTTAGTTTTTGAAGATGATGTACGAAGCGGAGGCACTTTACACCAGTTTTGCGAAGAGATGACTGCACATCAGCCTGCTTCTTTAGATTTGTTACTGATGATCCCTCCTTGCTCGGATGCTGAGCAGCAAGGGGGCAATCTTCTGGATTATTATTTGCGAAGAGTAGAAACCGCCAAAGGGGGATTTGGAAATGGAGATTTAACTCCCGAGATAAGTTCTAATTTAGCTTTTGTTAAAACCCCCGACGATTTGATAAAAATCACAGAAGAGATTCGCAAAAAGATTGATGAAGTCGTAGAATTGTGGCGGAATGACCGCAAAACGTATCATCATCAATTTTTTATGTATTCTTTGTTACATTCATTTTTAACTAAAGAAAAGAATTATATACAGACTTATCTAAAGTCACATGCTGAAGCTGCACAGACGTTAACTTTGTCAGATAACATTCCCTCGCGATTTAATAAAGTTTTTTATCTAAACAGCTTTCCCGATTCTGAAGAGGCGATAGACTATCTTTTTGAGAAATACAATTCTCAGTATCACCTTCGCCAAGAGGGAACAGAATGAGAAGATTGCCTATCATTCTTTCTACTGACATCGGTTCGGATGTAGATGATGCTCTGGCTTTGTTGATGATGCTTAACCATCCTGAAATGAATCTCACCGGCGTCTATACTGTCAACGGAGATGTTGATTCCCGTTCCTGTATCGCTAAGCAGATGATAAATCTTTCAGGAAAAGAAATTGCTGTGGCCCGGGGGGAAGCTCAGCCTCTTTTCAGCCATAGTTCGCCATATTCCTTTTTTGAGAATTGGCTTGTAGACGAGAGTTTCTTTGATGACGAACAATCAAAAAAAGCTAAAAAAGATGTTCTCAAAACTTTAAACGAGGTAGGTATTATCCTCCGAGGAGTTGAGCATTTAGCAGAACAGCTGACTGCGAAAAAAAGTATTGTTTTTAGCATAGCTCCTTTGACTAATTTAGCTAAACTAATCCAAGAATATCCTTCTGCGGTCCAAGGCATTGCTCACCTTTATGTGATGGGCAGTCGATTATCTGGAGATGTAGAGCATAATTTTCGTTACGATATCAAAGCTGCGCAGACAGTCCTTGCTTCAGATATTCCCACCACTTTTATTCCCGGAGATTTATGCAGTCGGTATCGCTTGCCGGCAGAACAGCTGAAGCAGTTAAATAGTCCTGTCGGCAGGTATGTTAAGCGTATGGCAGAATCTTTTCTTGCTGTCCATACTGCCCAAAATTTTATCTGTCGCAGTTTACACGATGAATCGTTAGAGAAGATTATCCGGGAGATGGCTCATCCAGATATTTCTATCCAGAATTATGGCGCGAAAAAATGTCTGCGGTTAGACCGGCAAAAGAATATACTGCTTAATGCTATTCGAGACGTAGAATCGGCAGCCTTTAATGGGAACGCATATTTTTCGGAATATGCCGATATAATAACTCTTCTCAAGGATCCGGATAACAGATTTAGGTTCGGCAATCTAATCAGCATAGAGCTTCAAAAGCTTATTCCCGATTCCCTTTCCATTGCCGATCTTTATGCTCCCTATTGTTATCTTCATCCAGAGCATCTGATCACTGAAAAAATCTCTTTAGAGGTGGATGATGTGGGAAGAACTATTTTTACAGAAGGAGACAAACATACAATCGTAGTCGATTTAGATTTTGATTATTTCCGGGAATTTATCAAAACTTATCTTTACTAAACATTTCTTCTAAATACCTTTATAAATAATCCTCATTCTTTAAAGAAAACCAGCCAGGTTTAGTAATCCCGGCCGTAATTAAAATGAAAGAATTCAGTACACATTGGAAAAGCAGCAAGAATCCCAAAAAGCAAAGAAAATATAGATTCACCGCTCCTCTTCATATAAAGCATAAATTTGTTTCTGCCCATCTTTCTAAAGAATTGATTAAAAAATACAAAAAGCGCAGTCTTCCTCTAAAAAAAGGAGACAAAGTGAAAATCATGCGCGGTCAGTTCACTAAGAAAGAAGGCAAAATCGCCAGAGTAAATCTTCGTCATACCAGAGTCTTTATAGAAGGCATGGAAAAGACCAGAAAAGACGGAACAAAATCTCTTCTCCCCTTTCATCCCTCAAATCTTTTGATTCTTGAATTAAACTTAGAAGATAAAAAACGCAAGGAAAAACTAGAAACAAAAATGGAGAAAAAATGAGCCACGTCAAACGCATTGCTGCTCCCGGAAGCTGGATGATTAAGCGTAAAGAGAACAAGTATATCTCTCGGCCGATGTCCGGAAAGCACGCTCTTCAAGATTCCCTATCTTTAGTTGTAGTTTTAAGAGACTTTTTGGGTCTGGCCAAGACCAGTCGAGAAGTAAAAAAAATCCTTCTCAGCAAAGAGATTTTGGTCGACGGTAGAAAAGTGAAAGAAAGTAAATCTGCGTTAGGACTATTTGATGTTCTTTCTATTCCAGAAACAAAAGAGCATTACCGCATCCTGATGGATGAAAAAGGCCGTCTCGCCCCTATTAAAATTGACGAGAAAGAAAGTAAGGTCGAACCATGTAAAGTTATCGGAAAGAGAATCATCAATGGAGGAAAGACTCAACTCAATCTTTATGACGGAAAGAATATCCTCTCAGAAGAAAAAGATATCAAGACCGGAGACACTCTTCTAATCTCTTTACCTGAGCTGAAAATCAACAAACATTGGAAAGCCCATAAGGGAGCAGCTATTTTCCTTATCGACGGCAGCCACCAGGGAGAGACTGGAGAATTAGTGGAACTGCAGGACGAGCAGGCAGTTTTTCTTATCAACGGAAAAAAAGTCCAGACCAGTAAAAATTATGTTTTTGTCATCGGAGAAAACAAACCGGAGATTAAACTGAAATAAGATGGCCGAAGAAAATCCTCTCAGAAAAATTAGGATAGAAAAAATCACTCTTAACGTCGGTGTAGGCAAGGACGAAGAGACCATGAAGAGAGGATTAAAGCTGTTAAAAAAAATAACTGGCATCGAGCCGATAAAAACCGTAACCAAGAAAAGAATTCCTGCATGGGAATTGCGCCCGGGCCTGCAGATCGGCTGCAAATTAACCCTGCGCAAGAAGAAAGCAGAAGAGCTGTTAAGATTACTGCTTAAATCAAAGGATAATAATCTTCCCGAGAAAAAATTTGACAAACAAGGCAATTTTTCCTTTGGTATTCCCGAGTACATTGATATTCCCGGAGTGGATTACGACCCCGAACTAAAAGTTTTAGGGCTAGAAGTGGCAGTTACTTTAGAACGTCCTGGCTACAAAGTAAAGAAACGCAAAGTCCAGCCTCGAAAGATTGGCAAAGCTCATCTTATCACTCCTGCGGAAGCTAAAGAGTTCATGAAAAAAGAATTCGGGGTGAACCTAGTTTAGGAAAAAAATGACAGCCAGTGATTATCGCAAAGCCTTTACACAATTACGCGCTAAACCAGCTAAGATGAACAAGTTCCTTAAGCATAACAAGCCTAAGGAGCGCAGCTGCGGCTTATCCAAGCACAAGTGCAGCCGCTGCTTAAGATCCGGAGGCCATATCTCTAAGTATGGTATCCATCTCTGCCGGCTTTGTTTCCGGGAGATAGCTGTAGAATTAGGCTTCAAAAAATATTCATAAGGAGGTAAAAGAAAAAAATGCTCAACGATACCCTTGCCGCTGCTTTGTCAAAGATCCTCAATGCAGAGAGAAAAAGCCTGAAAGAATGCTCAGTCAAGCGCTCCAATATGAACAAGCAGGTTTTAGATTTGATGAATGCTCACGGGTATATAGGCTCTTATGAAGATATCGAAGACGGCAAAGGCGGAGTGCTTAAAATAAACCTTTTGGGAAGAATCAACCAATGCGGAGCCATCAAGCCTCGTTTCAGTATTTCCATAAAAGAATCAGAAAAATGGGAAAAGAGATTCCTCCCTGCGCAGGGATTTGGTATCATTCTTATTTCCACTAACAAAGGCCTGATGCTTTTGGAAGAAGCTAAGAAAAAGAATGAAGGAGGAAATTTAATCGCCTATTGTTATTGATTATTAAGATCCTTAAAATCATTAAAAAAATAAAAAATGGAAACCAAAAAAACCGACATGTCAGAAATCGTGGGATACACACCAAGAGCTTCAGCTCACAGTAAATCGACGATTTCTGAGCATGCTCAAGAACACGCTCATGGCTTTAGTCGGGCGGTTCTTGACAAATCCGGAAAGAAGAAAGGAGAGTCTTACGAGAGAGAAGTCTCTTTAGGCAGCACTCAGGCCAGTATTACTGGAGGAATTATCACTTTCAAAGGTCCCAAGGGAGAAGTGCACAGAAAGATAGACAATCCCCTGATGAAAGTGGAAGTTCAGGATGGAAAGGTTTTTCTTTCTTCAAAAAAATCTACAAAAAATGAAAAGAAGATTATCGGCACATTTACTAGTCACTTAAAAAATTGCGTCAAAGGAGTAACCGAAGGATTTATTTACAAATTAAAAATCTGCTCCGGCCACTTCCCCATCACTGTTACAGTCAAAGGAAAAGAATTTTCCGTTAAGAATTTCCTTGGAGAATCGTATCCCCGCACTCTTACTCTGAAAGAAGGAGTAGAAGTGAAGATTAACGGAACAGAGATTACTGTGTATGGGGTGGATTTGGACTTAGTAAGCCAGACTGCCGCTTCCTTTGAAAAACTTTGCCGCATCACTAATCGTGATCTGCGCGTCTTCCAAGACGGCATTTACATCGTAGAGAAAGATGGAATACCGATAGCATAAGAAACAAACGATACTAAACTAAAATTAAATAAAAAATAAAAATCAATAAATAAAAACAAACAAAAAATGACCGAACACGCACATCTGTTGGCTCATAGAAAAACTATCAAAAGCAAGAAGCCGACTTTCCTTAGGCAGGACACTAATAAAAAACCCCGCTTAGGCAATGTCCTTCGCTGGAGAAAGCCGCGTGGTATCCACTCTAAGATGAGGCGCCATTTCAAAGGCAAGCCCATTATGCCTACTCCGGGTTGGGGTTCTCCTCGAGCAGTATCTGGTATGCATCATTCTGGATTAAAGATGGTTTTTGTTGAAACCATCGCACAGTTGCTGGCCATCAATCCTAAAACTGAAGGAGCAATCCTTTCCGGCAAAGTCGGAAACAGAAAGAAAGCAGAGATACTGCGGGAAGCAGTTGCTCATCATATCCGAATTTTCAATCATAAATCTCCTCAAGAAAACTTGACGGTTATCGAAAAAGATTTGCAGGAAAGAAAAGAAAACAGAAAATCTCGCTTGGCAAAGAAAACAGAAAAAGCTAAAGACGAGAAGAAGCACAAAGAGAAAACCGAAGAAAAGAAAGACGAAAAAAGTATTGAGGAAAAACTCGAAGAAGAGAAGAAATTAAAAGAAGAGATACTAACCGCACCGCAATAAAAAATAAACACAAAACAAGCAAACTCACAAAAAAATAAAGTACAAAATGAAAACTCAAAAACGATTAGCCGCATCTTTGCTGAAATGTTCAACCAATAAAATCCGGTTTGACCAATCACGGCTAGAAGACATCAAGAAAGCTATCACTCGTAATGATATCCTTCGTTTAATCAATCAGAAAGCGATTAATTATGCAGCCGAGAACAGCCAGTCCCGCGGTCCGGCTAGAAAAATTGCTCGCCAAAAGAAAAAAGGCCGCCAAGTCGGTCATGGTAGCCGTAAAGGAACAGCCAATGCCCGCCTGCCGTCAAAAACTGAATGGATAAAAAAGGTCAGATTACAGAGAAGATTCATTCGTCATTTGAAAGATAAAGAATTACTTAATATTGCCAATTATGCTGCATTATATTCCAAGATCAAGGGGGGATTTTTTAGAAATCTTCGCCATTTAAAACTGCATCTTGAAGAGTACAAGCTTATTGAGAGGAAAGAGAAATGAAATCTTACAAAAAGAAAACCGTAGCTTTCCGCCGAAAGCGGGAAGGAAAAACAAACTATCATAAGAAGTTGAAAACTCTTTCCGGCAGAAAAATAAGATTAGTGGTGCGGCCCTCTCTCAAAGGATTGACTATCCAGCTGATAAGCTTCCAGTCCGGAGGAGATAAAGTTATCTACGGAATAGATGTCTCTGCTTTAAAAAAACTTGGCTGGAAAGGTAATGGGGGAAATGTTTCCGCCGCTTACCTTTTAGGATACCTGTTAGGAAAAAAGATTGTCAAGAAAGTTCCCGAAGCAATTTTGGATACTGGAATATTCTCTTTGACTAAAGGGAACAGGATTTATGCCTGTTTGAAAGGAGTCCTTGATGCAGGTCTGAATGTTCCTCACAGCATAGAGATTCTTCCTCCTGAAGACCGTTTAAGCGGCAAACATATTGAGGAGTATGCTAACAAGCTTAAAACTGAAGATGCGCAGAAATTCGAAAAGGTTTTTGCATTGTATATCAAAGGTGGCTTGGATCCCGCTCATTTTAGCAAACATTTTAAAGAAATCAAAGAAAAAATCGCTAAACTGTAAAAAATGGCTGACAAAAGAATACCAGAATCAGAAGGATCTCGCTTAGAGAGCAATGTTCCTGAAGAGTCAGAAGTTTTAGAGATAGTGGAAGAAACCGCTATCATCGAAAAACCCGTCCCCGAAGTTCTTTCTGGATGGCATCCCCTTACTGAAGTCGGTAGAAAAGTAAAAGAAAGAAAGATTACTGATATTGATCAGATCATTGATGAAGGAAAACCGATTAAAGAAGCAGAGATTGTTGATGCTTTGCTTCCTAATCTAGAAGCTGACTTATTATTGATTGGTCAAGGAAAAGGTAAATTCGGAGGCGGTCAGCGTAGAGCTTTCAGCCAGACTCAAAAGAAAACAAAAGAAGGAAATAAGCTTCACTTTAAAACTTGTTCAGTAGTAGGCAACCGCGATGGTTATGTAGGTGTTGATTTTGGAAAAAGCAAAGAAACTGTTCCTGCTAAGGAAAAATCTCTGCGTAATGCTAAGTTGGCCCTTATTCGAATCCGCCGGGGCTGCGGTTCTTGGCAGTGTAATTGCCGCCAGCCGCATTCATTGCCTTTTGAAGTCTCTGGCAAGCACGGCTCCTGTGAAATAACTTTGCTTCCTGCTCCTAAAGGAAAAGGGTTAGTAGTAGAAAAAGAATGCCGAAAGGTTTTAGGTTTAGCTGGAGTGAAAGATATCTGGAGCAAAAGTAAGGGAAAAACAGTCACTAAAGAAAATATGATTCTCGCTCTAATGGATGCCTTGTCTAATCTTAATAAAATGAAAATCCGGCCGCAGGATATTCCTGCAGTAGGTATGATTACTGGCCGCAATAAACATGCTGAATCATTAGACGTTGCTCCTATCGAGCAAGGTGAGGAATAAAATGTCAAAAATTGCTGTCATTCGTATCCGAAGTGCCATCAGAGCTCATCCGGATGTTTTGCATACTTTGGATTTGCTTAAATTGAAGCACAGTAATCATTGTGTTATCTTTGAAAAGAATCCTGCTTTGCTGGGCATGGTCAACAGAGTTAAGGATTATACCACCTGGGGCGATTTGGATGAAGCTACTCTTAAACTATTAGTAGAAAAGAGAGGCGTGCTCTGGGAAGGAAGAGAAACAGACAGCAAGAAAAAGTATAAATACACTTGTTTTGAATTCAACGGGAAAAAATATCTGCCTGTCTTTAAATTGAATCCGCCTACAAAAGGCTACGGCCGCAAAGGAGTCAAAACTAGTTTTACTAACAGCGGAGCTTTAGGAGACAGAAAAGAAAAGATTAATAATCTAATCCAGAGGATGATTTAAATGGTTACCAATCGCCGAAGAAAATCCATGAAGATGCGAGGTCATCACACTCATGGTTGGGGGAGCAAGAAAAAGCATAGAGGATCAGGTAATAGGGGTGGCCGAGGAATGTCTGGTACTGGTAAACGTGCTAACAGCATTCAGCCTTTGATGAGAAAATTAGGAATCACATTAGGAAAGTGCGGCTTCCGATTTAAAGGTTATCACGAAGAGATTTCCCCCATCAACTTTGACACTATCAATGCCTGCTTAGAACATTGGGTAACTAGTAAGAAAGCAGACAAGAAAGGAGATGTTTATCATATTGACTTAGAAGCTTTAGGCTTCAATAAACTGTTAGGCAGCGGCCAGCCTAAAGCTAAGATGGAGATTAAAGTTAAACATTGCAGTACCGGAGCAGCTGAAAAGTTATCTGCAGTCGGCGGCAAGGTTTCAGTAACAAAGGCCGAAAAGAAAGAAAAGAAAGAAGAGTAAGGTGGTTTAGTAGTAAGATATAAAAGCAGAAACAATTTCCCGGTGATAGAAACAAAATGCAGCTTCTTGAAAACATCGCTAAATTTCTGCCTGAAGTCAAAGGCCCGTTGCAGAAACGGCTTTCCTTTAAGGAGAAGCTGAAATGGACTTTGATTGTTTTAGTTTTATTCTTCGTTTTATCTTTAATTCCTCTTTATGGATTAGGCCAGAACTCTTTACAGCAGTTTGAATTTTTATCTATCATCTTAGGAGCCAGTTTTGGCAGTATCATGTCCTTGGGTATCGGCCCCTTGGTCACAGCATCAATTGTCCTTCAATTGCTTAAAGGGACAGGCATCCTCAAGATGGATGTTCATACTCCAGAGGGAAGGAAACAGTATCAAGCTTTGCAGAAAGTAGCTTCTATCTTTTTCATTATTTTTGAAGCAGCGATCTATGTGTTTATGGGCGGTTTGGCTCCGGATCAAAGTTTGGTGGGAACGTCTGCATACTTGCAATTTCAGTTGATTCTTGTTTTCCAGCTTTGTCTAGGCGGTCTGATGGTCATGCTGATGGATGAAGTTTGTTCCAAATGGGGTTTTGGTTCAGGTATCTCTCTGTTCATTGCCGCAGGAGTAGCTCAGCAGATTTTCATTCAAGCTTTCAATTTCCTGCCTGCTCCAAACAATCCTTCTGGTTTTGCTTCAGGAAAGATTCCAGAATTGTTCCAAGCTTTAGCTGCAGGAGAAACACAAACTGTCGCTCTTAATCTGGCAGAGATTGCAGCTACCATTGCCGTATTTGCTGTATCAGTGTATGGTCAAGCGATGAAGGTAGATATCCCGCTTAGCTTCGGCAGAGTACGGGGTTATGGCATCAGATGGGCATTAAACTTTTTTTATACTTCAAACATCCCAGTTATCCTGACTGCGGCCTTGATGGCCAACATCCAACTAGCAGCTACCATGTTAGAACGCATCGGCCATCCTTGGTTAGGTACGTTCTCTGGCGGTTCGCCGGTGAGTGGATTTGTGTATTGGATTCATGCTCCCCCCATGATTGAAAATTTGATTAGAGGAAGCTTTGTCTGGCAGAATGTCATCCAAGCGTTGGATTATATCTTACTGATGGTCGTGGGAGCGGTTCTCTTCTCTGTCTTTTGGGTGCAGACCGCAGGCATGGATGCTAAATCACAAGCTAAGCAGATCCTAGCTTCTGGCTTGCAGATGCCGGGCTTTAGAAGAGATGAAAGAGTGATGGAAAAAGTGCTGGAACGATACATCTGGCCGTTGACCATTATCGGTGGTGCGGCCATTGGTGTCCTCGCTTCCTTTGCTGATTTGACCGGCGCCTTAAGCCGAGGTACTGGTATCTTATTGACAGTAATGATTGTCTATCGTCTATACGAAGACATTGCCAAACAGCACATGGAAGACATGTTCCCGGCTCTGAGAAAGTTCATGCAGTGATTTTTTTAGTTCTTATCTTTTATTTCTGAACATCCCAGCGAGTTGTCATCAGCCGTTTTCCTTCTTTACGCAGCATTTCTTCCAAAAGCCATTTTTCTTTTTGTGTGACCATCGTGTAGCTGAATCGGCCGTTCCTGATTAATCCGCTACATTTATCAAGATTTTTTGCTCCTCTTAAGTCTGCGTTACCAAACCATGCATTTTTAACAATTCTTGCGTTCATGAAATCACTATTTCTAAGATCTGCAAAGGTTAAATCAGTCTGATTAAACTCAGCGTTGCTAAAATCTGCTCCTGCAGCGTATACTCCCGATATATTTGTATTAGTAAGATTCGCACCACTAAACTTTGCCTTCGCAGCATTCGCTCCTTTCATGATCGCGCTAGTAAGATCAGATTCTCTAAAATCTGCGTCTTCTAACATCATGGGTGGTGATTCTTCGTCGGTGTCTATACGGTGGATATTAGCAGAGTCATCGTGAATCATTGCGTCAATCAAGCTTGCTCCTCGAAAATCCACTCCCTTTAGATAAGCGCCTATCAGCGTGGCTCTATTAAGATTTGCTCGAGCAAAGGAAACATTCTCTCCTTCAAAAAGTGTAGACTCAACCACTTCTTCATCATGTGCTCGTTTCTTTAGAAGAAACCTCTTATAGTCGTCTACTGACGGATCCAGGTATCCTTGTTTTCTAAGATGTATGCGCATTGCATTGATGCTTAATCTTTCTTTTAAAGAGAAGTTGGTTTTATCTAACTCAGAACTTTCCATCTCGTCAATACGTTCTTTAAGTGTAGTATGGGAATAACTAGTTCTTGTACTCGCGCCAGTCAAATCAGCTCTTTCTAGCACGGCCCAAGAAAAATCCGCTTCATTAAGGAAAACCTGTTGAAGGCAAGCTTCTCGAAGATTAGCTCCTCGTAAGATTATCCCCGAGAGCTGTGCTTCTTCTAAGTCCGCCCCCTCCAGATACGCACCTTCTAAATCAACATCTTCTAAGGTGATATACCTTCCGTTTAAATACGGAAGATAAATGCCCTTTGCTTGTACCCCTTTAAGATAAGCCTGCGAAAGTACTAAAGAATTACCCCCCAATGTATTTTCTTTTAAATATTGATTAAATTCTGCAAAGCGAGGATGCTGGTTAAGATTTACATCCTCTAAGAGAATACGTTCTAAATATCGTTCTCCAGAGATTATTTTTTGAATGAATTCATCTCCGGTTATCTTCCGCAATGATTTCCCATCAATGTCTACTAGTTCCATTTTTCTTTCAAAATAATCATTCTTTAAAAATCTTTAGTTATCTGAAAGTAGTAAGTATTTTAGAAAACTTTATAAATAACAAGGATTCTTAGGATATAAACACCAGTTTCGTCTTTGGTGTAGTTTAAACGTATAATTATAAACAATAAATTTAGGAGGAAAAAATGAATGAAAAAGGCACAGAAAGTTTAGTTCAAAAATTAAATGGTTATTTATCTCAAAGAGGAGCCATAGAGATGACTCCGGAACGGAAGCATGCTCTTCGAGAAAGATTATATCTCCTTTCTCAATGTCTTAAATTAGATGGGCAATGCCATGCATTATCTGCCGGTGAAGATATGGAAACAGCATCTCTTGCAAATTTAACCAAACAAGATTTGGAAGAAGTAGGACGAATGGACTACTGGCTAAACTTTTTCTATTCCGACGGAAAACTTCCTCCTGAACTAAAGCAATATGCAGATTTTGTCGCTCGAGTGAAGCATATTCATACTCCTGAAACTGTTGAAATAATCTCTGAACGAAGACTTCAACGTGATCGCGATATGCTTCAAGGAAATCCTATGGGAACTACTTTAGAGGTAGAGTCTGATCCTGGTTATGCATCTTCTTTGGTTAACATTATCGAAGCTAAACCTGTAGAGAAATTCGAGAGAAGCAAGCTGGTAGTGATGTACGAAGGCGCAACTCTTTACAAAGAGCCGGTTTCTGAAGAAATTTTCAGAGGACTGCCTCGAGGAACCAATGTTACTTTCAACTATACTCTTCAGGGTTTAGAAGTTGACATGGAACAGACTATTGTCACTAGTCCTTCAGCTGTTCGAAGTGCCTCTGAAGTTGAGCGAGTTATTGTGGAATCTTTAGCTAAAGATGCTTCCACCAAGAAATATAGAGACGATTTATACGAGAATATCACCGCTCAGATTACTCAGGTTCAAGAATAAACCCAGGTGGTTATTATTATAGTCCTAGCAGCAGAAAGTTCAAATTAATTCAAATTAAAATGGAGAATCTACCAGCCAGTCCGAAGAGCAGCGGTATAATGTATAAACCGCAGGGAGAAGAGTTGGATATCGCATTGGCTTGTTTTGATTTGCAGTTTCCTTTGATGCTTCGAGGCCCTACTGGTGTCGGTAAGACTACTCTTGTTTCTACTCTTGCTCAGCTTTTGAATAAGCCTTTGGTTGAAGAGCCCTGCAATGAAGACACCTTAGCTGCGGATTTGATTGGACGAAATCGGCCGGATGGTTGGGCTGATGGCAGTGCTACTGCTTCTCTTCGTTATCCCCATGGTGCAGTTTATTATCTTGATGAATTAGGAGAAGCCCGCCAGGATGTTATTGTCGTAGTGCATTCTCTTACAGATGACCGCCGGGTCTTGCCTGTGCGCGCCCATAATGAAACTTTGCAGGCAAATGACCAATGGATATTAGTCGCTTCTTATAACCCCCTCTATCAATTACAGAACAGAGTAAAACCTTCTACTGCTCAGAGATTTATCACTATCGATGTTCCTCATCCCTCGGAAGATTTAGAAAAAATGATTGTTTCTAATTTTGTTTATTCTAATAAAGAACAGACAGCCGATGCAGAAGCAATTCGAGCAGGAACCAGAAGATACACTTCTAATCCCCAAGTGCCGATAAAGGAGTTGGTAAAATTAGCCAATGATTACCGCAGAATGGCGCATAGTGCTGATTCAATGGGAATCCGGGAAGGACCAGGTACTCGTTTAGTTGCCCGCACAGCTAAGCTTATTGCTTATGGGCTTTCACCTGCTACTGCCATTGAAGTAGGGATGATTAATCCTTTGACTTACGAATCAGAACAGCAGAAGGCCTTAAAAGATATCGCCAGTAAACTATTCAAGTGGGGCTGAAAATGGTCCACGCCAGCCAGTTTCTGGACAGGCTCACTTTCTTCGCAGAGAGTTTTACCGGATTGCCTGTTCGAATAATTGTCCAATCTCCAGGTAATACTGCCGCAGCAGAAACCTTAGAAGCCCAAGTGGCCGATGCCCTTAAAATTTATCTTCCTTATCAAGTAAATCCTCGCGGAGAAAACAAAGAAGAGTTGGCACTGGCCGTCTATAAAGGATTAGTGGCTTTGCAGTCCTCTGCATTGTTATACCGGGGACTGCCAACAAAGGAGCAGCTGCAGTCTTACAAAACTGAGTCGTTAGAACATCTTCTCGATAGGGATTCTACCGGTATAACTAAGGGTATCTATCATGTATTTGAAGTATCTCGCAGGATGCAATGCCTTTCAGAAGATTATCCTGTTCTAGGAGAAGAAATGACTATTGGTTTCAGTAGTCTTTTTAGTATTGCTGATATTTGTGAATCGGCAAAAGGTGTAGACCGCACGGGAAGACAGGTATACCATCTTATCGATTTGGCTCTGGTGCATAGTTATTGGAAAAGTTTGGGGGTCGGGGAAGAAGAGCTTAAGCGCTTTATTTCTTCTTTTTTTGAGATGAAAGTTCGAGAACAGATTATTTCTCCTAGGGAAGAAAAATTGAAAGAATCTATGCTTAAACAAATGAAGCTTCCTTACCAAGGAATTTGGGAAGAACTAGACAGTTTAATCAAATTCGACCAGTCCTTGCAAAGCAATTGGGAAGAAAGCTGGAAAAGAACAGAAAAATGGAGAATGTTAGTTGGAAATTATTTCAGAGAGATTGAAGGTAAAAATCCGTTCGAGGTGTCGAGCCTTTCGGATGTATATCATGGTATCGAGACTAGAGCAAAAGATTCTTGGTCAATCAAGCAAGAGAAAGACAATAACGAAGTTTCTGACCGCTGGTTGCAAAAGATAGAAGCGGAACTAAAACAGACATTAACAAACTCAAGCCTCCAAGAATTTCCTCCTTCCGGAATAGGATCCTTTCGCCAATTAAAATTTAGACTGCAAACTTTAGAACGGGGGGGTAAAAAATATCGCGATATTTTTTCTGAAAACTTTTCTACCGCGGATATTCCTTTAAAAAAGGGGCTAGACGATTCTCAACAGATGGTTTTCCAAGAAGTTCCCTCTTCTCAGTTGACGGCTTTGGAAATTCCGGCCAATCTTCAAGAAGCCGGAGGCAAATCCCAATATCTGCCTGAACTGAGAGACGGAGGATTAGTCCCTCGGGCAGTTAGAATCATGACCTATGATTTAACCAGGAACCAGCCCCCTACTGAAGAGCAGGAAGAAAGAAAACGCACTTTAGAAAAAGAGATTGAAGTATGGGCAAAAGAATATGATATATACAATGGGCAAATCCGCTCTGATATTAATTATGTTTATGATCTTCAAGATGCTATGAAACGAAGAAATGCAGCCGAAAGAAAGATTGCTCATCTTAAAAAAGAATTGAAACGTTCAGACATTCTGCATCAATCTCTTTCAAGCAGAGATTTAGAAGTAGATTCCATCAGAGTAAGAAGAATAGAACGGGAGATGGAGCGTATAAAACCGCAGGCAAGAACTATCCGCAGAAACTGCTTTGAAGGAGAATTAGACGAAAAAAGATTTTTTGAGTATTGGCTGGAGCTGCAAGCAGGAAATGACCCTTACCCTAATTTTTATTACCAATGGCAGAAACGGAGGCGGGAAGTAGCTTCTGTCCTACTAATCGATGCCAGCCATTCTACTGATAGATTGGTGGACGAAACTAAGAGTGTTTTAGATTATGCTAAAGAAGCCGCTTATTATTTCGCTTTAGGAGCAGAATGTTTGGAAGACAAAGCTGCTATTCTGGCGTATAACGGCACAGGATTCTCAGACACAAGGATATATCTGCTGAAAAACTTTCCCGACGGCCTGTCCAGACTGCAGGAGCGGATGGAGCTGCTGCGGCCGGAGCTGAACAATCGGGACGGAGCAGCCATCCGTTATGCTGCCCAGCTCTTGGCAAAAGAGCCGGCTAAAACCAGATTCCTTTTCCATTTAGGAGATATGCAGCCCTCTGACCGTCCTGCAGTAGTCTCTTCCGGCATACAAGTTTATCCTTATGAAGGAAGAGCAGCAGTTGAAGATGTCCAGCATGCATTTAATTATGCTAAATCTTTGGGCATCATTCCAGTAGGAATTTGTATCAAGAAAAAGGTGGAGCAACAAAAGAATGCCCAAAAGATCGGCCCCCGCCTTAACCTCGATGTCCTGAAAAGCCTTAGGCAGCAGATGCAAAATTCTTTATTGGACCAATCAGATGAAAGATTAATGCGTATCTTTCATTCTCATTACAAACCAGTGGAAGATATCACAAAACTTCCGGAAGTATTGAGAGATGTTTATCTGCGGCTTTCTTTTGGATAAGCTTCTCTAAGAACTACTGACCTAATCAGTCTTACCAAAAGATTTAAATATATGGTAAAAAACCATAGTATTATGGTTAAAACTGGCAATGAGAAAAGCGAAATACTGAAATTACTTCTCGAGAATCGAGAAGCTTCGTTTAGCATCAGGAAAATTGCTCTACTAAGAAAAATAAACTACAAATCTGCCTATCAAGCCGTTCTTCTTCTTAAGTCCAGAGGAATCATTAGCATGGACCGTTATGGCAATACTTTGAACTGCTCTGTCAGCAACAATTTTGATTCTCTTGTCTTCTCAGCAGAGGATGAACGTAGAAAAAGTTTGCTAAAAAACAAGAGCCTGGGGGTGGTATACTCTCGTTTGAAGGCATTAAACTTTCCTTTTATCGCCCTGCTTTTTGGCTCATATGCTAAAAAAAAGCAGAATAAGTATTCTGATATAGATTTATTATTAATAACAAATAATCTCTCCGAAATAGAACAAGAGATAAAACTGCTTCCTTCCAATTTGCATCTAACTGCCATAACGTATCAAGAATTTATTCAAATGGCCAAAAGTAGGGAATTTAGTGTGGTTTCCGAAGCGCTTAAAAAGAACATCATTTTAATGGGGATAGAAGAGTATTATCGTTTGTTGAAAAATGCTGGACGAGCCGCGGATTAAAGAAGCAAGAAATAATGTCAAGAATTACTTAGAGGAAGGACTATTACGCAAAGTAACTTTGAAAGAAGGAGAAGTTAAAAAAATATTGATTAATAATAGCAGAGAAAGCTTGAAGGTAGCAGATACGTTGTTTAGTATGAACATCTCTAGTCTATGGGTGATTGTCAGTTCATACTACGCTATGTTTTACATAACTTCCGCAGTTTTATACGAATTAGGCTACAAAATAGAACATAAAATACCCCATAAGATTGCTGCCGATTCTTTAATTATTTTTGTAAGAAGTAAACTGAAAGATACGCTGATTGAAGAATATGAAGATGCACAGCAGGAAGCGTTGGAACTGTCAGGAATAAAAGCTGATGAGTTGATTGAATATTTTGATTTTGAGAGAATCAAACGTTCTCGCTTTCAATACAGCATGACTGAAACCTCAGTGCGTTCAAGAGCGCAAACCTCGTTGGACAGAGCAAAAAGATTTATCTTTGAAATGGAAAAAGTACTGCAATAAAATGGACTTCGATAAGCTAGTGGCCGTCTATGGAGAATTAGAAAAGACCGCCTCTGGCAACCAGATGAGAGAAATCCTCTCCGAGTTCTTCAAGAAAGTCTCAGCAGAAGAAATTAACGTCATCGCTTATCTCACTCTCGGCCGCATCTCTTCGGAATTTGATGATATCAATCTGGGCATGGCTGATCAGATGGTTCTCAAAGCCATTGCTGTAGCCGGAGGAAGAGATGAAACCAAAGTCAAGAAGCTCAGCAAGGAAAAAGGCGATCTCGGCTTGGCCGCAGAAGAGATAATAAAAACTAAAGGAAGAACTCTTGTTCCGGTAGGTACGCTTACTGTCAAAGAAGTTTTTGAAAAACTGCATAAGTTAGCCGGAGCCGAAGGCAGCGGCAGCCAGGATGCCAAAATAAGTATTCTCGCTTCTCTTCTCCAAAAATCTTCTCCTCAAGGAGCAAAATATCTCTGCCGCATTGTCCTCAGCACGTTAAGGATGGGCGTAGGAGAGATGACCGTTCTTGATTCCTTAGCCATTGCTTTTACCGGAGAAAAAAAGAACAAAGAATTTCTGGAAAACGCTTACAACATCTGCCCAGATGTGGGAATCATTGCCGGGACCATAGCCAGCTCCGGCCTTAAGGGCATCAATAAGATCGGCATCCGGGTCGGCCGCCCCATCAAGATGATGCTCTGCCAGCGGGTAGAAAATATCGAAGATATAAAAGAGCATATCGAAGGAAAGATTGCGGTGGAAGAAAAATATGACGGGGAGAGAATACAAGCCCACAAGAGCAAAGATAAGATTATTTTGTTTTCCCGCCGGATGGAAAACATCACCCATCAGTTTCCTGACATCATCACAGAATTGAATCAGAACATTTCAGCTAAGGAGTTTGTCATTGAAGGAGAAGCAGTGGCCATCGGCAAGAAAGGAGAATTCCTGCCCTTCCAGACTTTGATGCAAAGAAGGAGAAAATATGACATAGAGAAATACGTCATCGATATTCCTGTCCGTCTGCATCTATTTGATGTGCTTTATCTGAACGGAGAATCTTACTTAGAAGAGAGTTATCTAAAACGCATTAAAGTTTTAGAAAAAATCATCAAGCCTTCCAAGCATCTAGTTCAAGCTAAAAGAGTAATCACTGATGATATCGAAGAAGTGGAAGATTTTTTCAACCATGCTCTGGAAGAAGGCTGCGAGGGAATTATCGCCAAATCTACTGCGGAAGATTCAGTTTATCAAGCTGGCACAAGAGGCTGGCTTTGGATAAAGTGGAAGAGAGATTATTCTTCAGAGATGAAAGACACAGTAGATTTAGTAGTGGTCGGAGCCTTTGCCGGCCAGGGCAAGCGCTCAGGCGGTTATGGTGCACTGCTCTGCGCAGTATACAATGAAAAGGATGATTCTTTTGAAACTGTCAGCAAACTAGGGACAGGTTTCACTGACGAACAATTAGAAGAGCTGCCGAAAATGCTTAACAAGTATAAGTTAAATCATAAATCCGCAAGAGTCAATGCTCGAAAGGAAATGAAACCAGATGTTTGGTTTGAACCAAGACTGGTAGTAGAAGTTCTGGCTGCAGAGATCACTCAAAGCCCCATTCATACTGCTGCTTTTGATGGAGAAAAAGGTCTTGCTTTAAGATTCCCCCGCTTTATGAAATACCGCGAAGACAAGAAGGCCGAGCAGGCCACAACGGCCAAGGAATTGGAGCAGATGTGGAGGAAGAAGAGATAAAATGCCACTCGATTACAAATCACTCGGCCTTCGATGCGGCCTTGAAATTCATCAGCAGTTAGACACTGGCAAGCTTTTTTGCTCCTGTCCTTCCCAGCTAACAGAAGAAAAGCCGGATTTTATTGTGCGGAGAGAACTGCGGGCCGTAGCTGGAGAAGGCGGAGAAGTAGATATCGCTGCCAAACAAGAGCAGGAGAAAGGAAAATATTTTTTGTACGAAGGCCACACCAATTTAGTCTGTGAAGTAGAACTGGATGAAGAGCCGCCCCATCAAATAAATACCAAGGCGATGGATGTTTCTCTACAGGTAGCCAAGCTTCTAAACGCAGACATTCCGTCTGTAATCCAAGTGATGAGAAAGACAGTGGTTGATGGTAGCAATACTTCCGGCTTCCAGCGCACCGCTTTAATCGCCAGAGCAGGAATTTTAGAAACCAAAGATGGAAAGATAAAAATAGAAAATATTTCTTTGGAGGAAGATGCCTGCCGGACAGTCAAGGAAGAGAAAGATTATCATATCTTCCGGCTTGATCGTTTAGGCATCCCTTTGATAGAGATTGGTACAGCCCCAGATATTTTTTCTCCAGAGCAATGCCGGGAAGCAGCAGAAAAATTAGGAATGATCTTACGATCCACTGGTCAGGCAAAGCGCGGCTTAGGCACTATCCGTCAGGATATTAACATCTCGATTAAGGGAGGAGCAAGAATCGAAATCAAAGGAGCTCAGGATCTTTCTTCTATCACTAAATGGGTAGAATATGAATGTCTGCGGCAGATTACGTTATTGGGGATAAGAGAGGAATTAAAAAGAAGAGCTCTAAAGAAGATAGATTTAAAAGAGTCTTTTCACTCTCTTTCTTCTCTTTTTGCTCAGTCTCCCAGCAAAATTATTCAGACAACATTAAAAAATAATGGAATAATTCTTGCTCTTGCCCTGCCTGGCTTTGCCGGTTTAATCGGTAAAGAAGTCCAGCCTAACCGCAGATTAGGCACAGAATTCTCAGAAAGAGCTAAAGTCAAAGCTGGGGTGGGGGGAATTTTTCATTCTGACGAATTACCAAATTATGGCATCACCGTAGAAGAAGTGAAAAAAATAAGAGAGCTGTTAAAGCTGAAAGAGAAAGACGCCTTTGTTTTAGTCTGCGCAGAAAAATCACGGGCAGAAAAAGCCCTGCAGGCTGTTTTAGAGCGGGTTAGAGAAACTTTTGACGGAGTGCCTAAAGAAGTGCGCAAAGCCAATGAAGACGGCACCACGTCTTATCAGCGGCCGATGCCCGGCTCAGCAAGAATGTACCCGGAAACAGATGTTCCCTTGATATACCCCCATCTGGAAGGTATTGTTCTGCCGGAATTAATCGAAGAGAAAGTTTCCCGTTTTATCAAAGACTTAGGCTTAGCTAAAGACCTTGCTGAAAATATTGCGTATTCACCAAAAGCTTTCTTGTTTGAAGAATTAGTCAAGAGACATCATTCTATCAAACCTGCCTATATCGCAGAGACTCTCACTGCCACCTTAGCCGAACTGCGAAGAACTTACCAGTTAGATACAGAAAAGATTGCTGACGAACATTTTAAAGAGATTTTCCATCATTTTGCTGAAGGAAAAGTACACAAAGATATCATGATCCCTGTGCTTATAGACTTTGCGAAAAACCAGTTTAACATCCAACGTTACGCTTATTTTAGTACCGAAGAGCTGCATAAAGAACTGCAGCAAATCATCAAAGAAAACGCTGGAGCTAATATCTCTGCGTTGATGGGAGCGGCCATGAAAAAGCTGCAAGGCAAAGCCTCAGGCAAAATCATTTCAGAAATGCTTAAGGAGCTAATCAAGGAAGGGCATTAGCGCGCATTTTCGAGAAAAATTAATAAACAATGACCTATTAAACGGAGAAATGGCAATCGAACTTAATCCTAAGATATTAAACGGCAAGCCGATTATTAGGGGAACGCGTATTTCAGTAGAATTAGTGCTCGAGTTATTATCTTCGGGGATGGAAGTGGATAGCATCCTACAAGAATATCCCCATTTAACCAGAGAAAATGTCTTTGAGGCTATAACTTTTGCTGCTAAATCATTAAAGCACGAAGAAATACACCAAATCAAAGCCGTGATTGCAGCGTAAAATGAATTTTCTTGCTGATGAAAACATCCCTTCTTCTTTAACTAAAGCTTTAAGAAATGATGGACACAAAGTCAAAGATTTGAAGGAAGAGAGCCTCACTGGAATAAGCGATAAAGAAGTCATAGGATTAGCGCGGAAAGAAAATTTGATTGTCTTGACCTATGATAAAGACTTTTTGCACTTTGTTCAATTGCATCCGCCAAAGATAGGCATAGTTATTCTTAGATTTAAAAATCAGCAGCCGCAGGGAGTAACCTCCCGGTTTTTGTCTTTCCTTAAATCTTCGCTAAGCCAAAGAATTAAAAATTCTCTTTGTATTCTGAGTGAAGAATTTGTAGAGATTCGCAAACTGTAGGGTTTGCATAAAAAGAATATCCATAGCTTCAGGCAAAATCATTTCAGAAATGCTTAAGGAATTAGTTAAGGAAGGGCATTAGTAGCTACTTCTTCTTTTTTCTCTTCACAGCACCCATAACAATCCAGGGACTTGCAGCCGATAGTGGCTTGATAAGAAATTTTCTTCGGTTTTTCTTTAGTCGTTTTAGACATAAATCCATCACCCCTTTTTTTCAATTCTAACTAAAGTCCCCTTTTTGTCAAAAACCCAGACCGGTGTTTTTGAGCATGCTCGGAAATATTCTATCAGTCACAGACTAAAGGTATATTTCCGACATGTTAAGAAAAATGATTTACTCTGTCTTTATAAGTATACCGTTTTTGGAAAATATAGTACTTAACATACTTTTTAACAGAGATTTAATAACTAATTGCTTTATTTTGGATAAAATTAGTTTACGATAAACCAATTAGAATGACGGAGTTGATAACATGGCAGTAAAACACGGAGATAAGGTAAAAGTAGAATACGAAGGCCGCTTAGAAGACGGCACAGTTTTTGATAGTTCTCAAGCGCATGATCAGACGTTGGAGTTTGAAGTAGGAGCGGGGGAAGTCATTCCTGGTTTTGAACACGGAGCTTTAGGTTTGAACGTAGGAGAAGAACGAGAAGTAACTATCACACCGGAAAATGCGTATGGCATTGTCAATCCCCAGCTTATTAAAAAGATTCCTCTCAAGGCCATCCCTAACGGAGAAAAGCTGAAAGTAGGCATGCGTATCTTAGTGGGCCGACAAGGTGAGCAGCAGATTCCGGCCGTAGTGACTGAAGTTAATCTTGGAGAGGTCACTATTGATTTGAACCACCCTTTGGCCGGCAAGACTTTGATATTTAAGATTAAAGTCGTGGGGATAAATGAATAATAACTTTCTTATTCTTATTCTTATTTATTAGAATCATTCAACACAAACCATATAAACCACCCACGTTTTCTTAGTCTATGGCCGAGCTCCTTTACCTCAACGATTCTTACCGGAAAGAGTTTGAAGCCAGAATCATTTCCGTAGAAGAAAGCACCAAGATTATCTTAGACCAAACACTTTTTTATCCTTCCTCCGGCGGCCAGCCCAATGATACGGGAATTTTGACGGTTGGTGGTGAAGATTATCAAGTCACTTCGGTCAGTAAAGATAAAACTACCGGTAAGATTATCCATGTTGTCAATAAGCACGGCTTAAAGATAAACGAAGAAGTGATAGGAGTGATTGATTGGGACAGACGTTACAAGCTGATGCGTATGCATACTGCCGCCCATCTTCTTAGCGCTCTTTTTCACAAAGACGGTGCTTTAATCACTGGCAACCAGCTTGACACTGACAAATCTCGTATTGATTTCAGTTTAGAGCAGTTTGACCAAGAAAAGATTAAATCTTTGGTAAACAAGGCCAACGAACTTATCCAAACAGATGCTGAGATAAAAATCTCTTCCTTGCCAAGAGAAGAAGCTCTTAAACTGCCGGGTATGGTCAAACTGGCCGGAGCCCTGCCTCCAGAAATCGCTGTTCTTAGAATCGTAGAGATAAAAGGCATTGACCAGCAGGCCGATGGCGGAACACACGTCCATTGCTTAAGAGAAATCGGAAAAATTATCTTCTTATCAGCCGAAAACAAGGGAAAAGATAATCGAAGAATTTATTTTACTGTAGAATAACGGGCTTAAATCCTAAACTGTCTGCTTTTTTTCTAATAATTTCTTCTATGGATTGGCCTTTTTTCTCAGCATAAATCTTTGCTTGAGAAAGATTGTTAACGCCAACTTCTTTACACAATAAAGCGCGAATGCCGACATCTCCAATCAACCTACTAGTTCCAATTTCGTATGCAATAGATTGAACCGTTAAGGGAGTACCGGTAAGGTAATTTTCTATAGTGGGTTTTAATCTTCTCCGGTTAATAGAATGAATCGTGGCTAAAGGCACGAAATCAATAGAAAATGTTTTTCCTACGAACTTGGGATTGTCATAACGATTTTCTTTTAATTCAAAACTCATTGGTAAGACTATTTTTTCTCGCGGTTCTTCTACAACAAAATCAAAATCTACAGACGGTCTTAACGTGCCATATAAAAGATAAGCTAGACTGCGATAAAGATGACCCCCTATCAACCAGTTTCTGCCAGCAGAATTCTGCAAAACGATCTTTTTTGCTAGACTAAACTCCGCATCCTTGGTAAGAAACTCGCGGAAAACCTCAGATAAGCTTCGTTCTCCTTTCATTCTCCCACTCCGCTAAACTCTATTCCCTCTTTTCTCTCCCGTCTAGTCTCAATCATCTCCTTAAAAAGGGGAATGGCCAAAGGCAGAGGAAATCTGGTAAAAATGCTGCTGACAATAGCCTCTCCTTTGTCCAAAGAAGCGATAGTGCGGGAATCGTCAGAGAGATCATGGGGAGCCGCATCAATTATCGCCTGTCTTTCTGAAGCCATTTCCAGCCCCAATATAATCTTGGTATTGATGTTAGCTAAAATCTCTTTAGGAATCAAGCTAGGCATTTGGGTGATGGCTACCAGACCGACCTTAAACTTTCTTCCCTCACGAGCCAAAGTAGAAAAGATATTCGGCCCTCTTTCCAGACTTTCTTTGCCTAACACTCGAGCCGCTTCTTCTAAAATCACAGAGACCACAGGCTTAAGATCTAGCTGGCCTTCGGTCTTATACCTGCGGTAACGATTAAAAATTTCATTAGTCAGTATAGACGCAGTAAGAATTTCTACTTCTCCCGGCAGATAAGAAGTATCTATCACCACTATTTTCCCCGATTCCAATTCTTTGCAGATCTCTGCAGTAGTATTTCTTCCAGCGGTTCCGTCAAAGATTCCTTGGAAGAAAAGCTGATTATTTTCCACAGTAACATCAAGAATCCGCAGAAGATTTCTTCTTACCACTAAAATGCTCTCTTCATGAAAATACTTTTCTAAAAGTAAATCATAACTCTCTTTAAGCAAGGCTTCAACCCAGCTCTCTTTGTATTTGCGATGATAGGCAAAGAGCACCTGCTTCTGTGGATCAGAAAAATGATGCACTCCGGAGAAATGTTCTGGTTTGAGCAAACTAAGATGAAACTTTAATGTTTTCGCTCCAGCCGGAGGATTAAGAGGAGTATAATACGAAAGATTTTCTCGATGAGGATGATCTTTTAGGCCTCGTCCAGTCCTTCCATAATACTCATCATGAGGATCAATCACGAGAATTCCGGCAAAATTATTATCTAATGCTCCCCAGAGCATCACTGAACAAAGATTGCTTTTTCCTCTTCCTGTGCTGGCAGCGATCAAAATGTGATGTGACAAAGATAATTCTCCGGGCAGAAAAACATCTAAATCAATCTTTCTGCGGCCAGAGCGCAGTCTTCCTAAGAGTAAAGGATTAGTTGGTTTGGTAAGAAATGGTAAATCTTCTTTCTCTATTTCTCTCACCTTAGCAAAAAATGGGGGCAAGGCTTTGCAAAGGTTTGCTTCTTTCCCTTTCATCTCCAGCAAAGGTTTAAGTCTGGCTAATTGATAATGCCTCAGTTCTTTATCAAGAAATTCTTCTCCTTCCCCTTCCATTTGCAGGCCGGAGATCAACTCCAGATTCTGATCAGACACTTGGCTGCCATAAAACAGATCATAAACCTGCAGAAGAATCTTTTCTGCTCCCTGGTCGGCCACCAGCAGTTCTCCTAATTCCAGAGAGCAGCCCTGCTTCTGCCGCAGCACTAAGCTCTTAAATTCACCGGAAAGTATTTGGCCCTTGAGCATAAGACCAACAATCAAAAACGGTTTAATAAGGATTGTGGTGATGGAGGAGTTAGTCTCTTTTTACTGTACTAAGAAAGGTATCTAATACTCGGTAAGTATCTATAATTGAAGGTATTTCCACATATTCATTTTCTCCATGTTGATTCACAGAAATCGGACCAAAAACTACAGTGGGTATTCCTCGTTTGCTAAAAAAACGTGCATCACTAGCAGATGGGCCGGAATATAACTCGGCTTCTTCTCCCAAACAGAATCGGTAGGATTCCATCAACTGTCTGACAAAGGTATCCTTCTCTGAAGTGATAAGATGGTCTGCGATTACACTAGGTTCATTAACTAGTATTTTATAACAATTATCTATTAAACCGAGGGAATCACTTCTGCCTTTAAGTTTGTATCCAATATCTGCAGCGTTTTTTTTAATAATGTTTATCGCTTCTGTATGAGACATATTATCAGTTAATCGTAGATCCAATTTCATTGATGCTTTCGCAGCAATAATATTTGCCCCCCCAAATAATATTCTATCTTTTTCTGCTTTAACAGTTCCTCCTACAATTGCTCCGACATTCATAGTGTTTGTCCATAATTCTGTATCTAGATCAGGAAAAAATTCTCGTAATCGATTGTACATATCAATCAATATATCTACTGCATTGGTACTCTTCCACGGGCGAGAAGCGTGGCCACCAGGACCGTGCGCTTCAATCTCAATAGCCAATGCCCCCTTTTGTTTAGTACAAATCTTTAAATCGCTTGGCTCGAGGGTAATCACAAAATCAGGATTAAGCATTTTCGAAACTATCTTTGTCCCATATTTCCCTCCGGTTTCTTCATCAGTAGTCATTAAAAGTTGAAGATTTAATTCTTTATAATGTTCAATAAATAGTTGAGTAGCAACGGCTACCCCTGCTTTCATATCTCCTGCTCCGCGCCCGTATAATCTACTTCCATTTATACAGGGAGTAAATTGAGGTGTATCTGCAGGGACAACATCAAGATGACCAAGAAGAAGGACAGTTGGTTTTTCTGGCATCTCTTCTTTATTTTTAGCGTATAAACAAGGGATGTTTTGTCCGCTACCATCTAGATTATTAATCAAGTCAATTTCTGCGTCTCTATCAGTCTCGTCAAGGAGATAACTATCTAAAAAGTTTACAACCCGTATACTACTTTGAAAATGATATGAGGGATATTCTATCAACTGTTTAGTCAATTCTACTAATCGGTTATCGTCCATACACTCAAGCTGATTAACTTTCTTTTAACAATTCCTCCAAAAAATCCGGAAACTTTCCGGAGCAAGAAAAGAAAAATATATAAACAACATATACTCATAAAATTTTATGAACATTAAACAATCATTACCAAATTCGGCAATTAGGTTTAGTGTCAACTATAATTTCTACTATTATTACTGATAGAAGAACTTCCTTTTTTAGAGGTTCTTATCACAATTAAAGTAGAAATCATAGTCCCCTCCCTCCTTAGTTTAGTGGCTAGAACACTCGGCTGTAGCTTTATGCGCTGAGGGACGAAGCACAAATGCTCTGAATGAAACTCAGTCAGCCAATAGTCACCGAGGGATAGTTGGACCTAATCGTCCACTACTCGAAATCCCCGGTTCGAATCCGGGAGGGGGGATTTAAATTAATCGGGGGAAAAATAAAATGGAACTGGAAAACAAGGGTGGTTGTCGGTATCACCGGCGATAAGTTAGAACGAGTAGTTTGGATGATGGATGAATCAAGAGCAGAATCTCTTCCATCAGATTGGGAAAGGATAGACAGATTATATTCGAACCTTATTGAGCTTTGTAGTCGAAGAGATTTAGAACAAGTTATTTTAGATCCGATACCATGCATCAAAAAAATCACCTCGCAGATTAAAGAAAATGATTATGAAGTAGTCTTTGATTTGACGGGATGGCTTGGAGGATTAGTAACAGAACTTTTTCCAAAAACAAATCTAATAACAGACTTTGGTTTAAGTCGAGTGAGACAAGTTGATACCCCGTTGCTGACTACGACAGGATATCGGCAAAAATGTTCAGAACAGAGAATCCAAGAAATAGCACAAGTGGTTAAAGGAAAAAAAGTGCTTATTTTAGATGATGTAAGCTTTAGCGGAGGCACTGGACTGTATGTTGAAAAAAAGTTTGGAATTGCAAACCCAGATCATGCATATTTAATCTTAAACATAGGGAGACTAGGTTCCAAGGATGGAGCCGCAGATGTATTGAAAGGTAGAAACGTTTTTGCGGGATATCAAATAAAATCCCCTAACGATGACGGATGGCATTTAAAAGATTTACATCATCATCCCCGATTAAAAGAAGCTTTTCAAAAATCAGTAGAACTGCAGAAAATTATGGGATACAATGGGGATACTTCATCAGAGGTAAGGAACGAGCTTAAAAATTTAGATACCTTAAATTTACTATTTCCTGAAGTATTTAACGTAGAAGAAATAATGAGGTTGGTGGCGGAGGAGAGGTTTATACTTTCCGGAGGTAATCCACCGGAGAACTCTTACCACGCAAAAAACCCTTTCCTTTGGGCATCTAAATATTTTGCGGAACAGATTGACAGAGAAAAGGTAATGCGTAACCAAGATGAAATCTGTAGTACTCTGATAGAGTTAGACCAACTATGTCCGGGATATAATCAAATAAAAACTAAAATTGATGCTTACATGGCGCAGATAGGGAGGGATGCGAAATGAAGAATACTGAATCGAATGAGATTGATGTGTTGTTTGTTTGTTATGCAAATGTAGCTCGAAGTCAAATGGCCGAAGGATTTTACAACTCTTTGGGTTGGGGTAAAGCTTTAAGCGCGGGAATTGCAGATTACCGAGAGAAATACAATAATTGTCCACATCCAGACGTTGTACGAGTCATGGCAGAAATCGGAGTGGACATATCACCTCAAACAATGAGGCTTGTAACCCCAGAATTAGTTGATCGGTCTTCTATCATAGCTGTTCTATGTAAACATGAATATCTCCCGGACTATCTCAAAGATTCAAAAAAGGTCATCAGAATTAAAATAGATGATCCTGGAGCAAAGATGGATGGATTAGCACCTGTAGATGAAGAAACATATCAGAAACTAAGAGAAAGCAGGGATGCAGTAAAAAGAACGATTTTGGAGGAGTTGGTTGGACAAAAATGAATAAACTAATCATCTTTGATTGTGATGGAACGTTGTATCAGCAGCCAGATGGCCCTTTTTTAGACTCTCCCTTCTGGCAGGAGGTTATAGAAAAATCGATAGACCTAATTGCAGAAACCAAAAAATATGCGAAGGATGAAGCAAAGAACATTTTCCATAATTTTTTTATTGATTATGGAGGAGAAATAAGTCGGGCTTTCAATGAGAGGTTGGGTGTTTCAATGGATGAATATTTTTCTCATACATGGGGTAAGATCCACCCCCGAGATTATATTCAACGGGGGGCAATCCACGCAAAAACGTTAGATCAGGTTTTAACAAAAATAGCTCCCAATCTAGCCGTGCTAACAAATGCTCCCCAACCTTGGGTATTAAATGTGCTTAGAGAGATAGGCATCGAGAAATATTTTTGTGGAAATGTGTGGACTGGAGAAACCGCGATAAGAAAACCAACGCGAGAGAGCTATCTACAGATAATAAACAAATTTGGAGTATTGCCTAAAGAAACTTTGATGATAGGCGATGACGAGAAACTTGATATACAAGTACCTCTGGAGTTGGGAATCACAACCGTGCTGGTAAATCCATATAATAAACCGACTAAAGCAAGATATCAAATAACAGATATCAATAAATTAGTTGAGGTACTGAAATGATAACTTGTTTTGGAACAATAACTAGAGATATACTGGAACTTGGAGGCAAGAAAGAAATAAAACTCGGTGGAGCTCCGTTTTTCTTCAGTAAAGTCTGTAAAAATCTAAATCTGAATTATGGGATAGTTTCAAAGATAGGAACGATTGAGCTTAAAGAAAACAAAGAACTGTTTGACTGTAGAGGATTGCAAATATGTGACGAGACAACTACTTTGCACATCAAAGAAGAGGAAGATATAAGCTGCGCAATAATTAGTCGAAATACAGAATTGGATATAACCTTAGTACCTAAAGAGTTATTAGCTCCAGATATTTTATTCTTGTCACCTCTCTTTGATGAGGTCCAGCCTTCAATGTTTGAAAAAAAATCAGTTCTTGCATTAGACCTGCAGGGATTTATGCGTGACAAAAACAAGAAATTCTTAAAAGAAAGTTGGAAGAAGAAACCAGAAAATTTAGACGGATTGTTAAAACATATTGACATACTAAAACTTAATGAAGTTGAATCAGATATAATATTTCCCGGTTTAAGTGTAGAGGAAAAATTGAAAAGGTTTGTGGAGATAGGTCCAAAAATTGTTATAATAACTCTGGGAGGAAAAGGGGCTGCGATTATCAGCGAAAATAAAATCTTCAAGTTCACTCCAAGAAAAACTATTATCACCAACACTGTTGGAGCGGGAGATACTTTTTTCGCATCTTTTTTAGTAACATTTAATAAGACTAAAGATGTAACTGAGTCAATGAGATTTGCTTTGGATTACACTTCAGATTTTTTAGAGGGAAAAAAATGAAAACACTTCAAATAGGAGTCATGGGCTCTGCAGCAGATTTAGAATATTCTCAGGAGATGGAAAAAGTAGCGGAAAAAATCGGTGAATTAATTGCAAAGAACGGCCATATACTTGTTTATGGTGCAGAGAAAGATTACGATTCGTTATCTACTGCAGCAGCTCGAGGTGCAAAGAAATATGAAGGAATGACCATCGGTGTTACTTATGGTAGAAGCAGGGACATTTTTAATCCTGAAACAACAGATGTAATCATAAGAACCGGACTTGAGCGAGGCGGAGGAAGAGAATTTGTACTTGTAAATAGTTGCGATGTTATTATTGCAATCAGTGGAGGTTCTGGAACGTTGACGGAAATGGCCATGGCTTATCAAGCAAATATACCCATAGTGTGCATAACTGGATTCGGAGGCTGGAGTGAAAAACTTGCGGGCGAATTTATTGATGAACGGAAACGATTAAAATGTGTGGCAGTAAACACTCCCGAAGAAGCGGTGGAAACAGCAATAAGTCTTGTTATTAATTAGAAGATGCACTTTGTACTATCGACAGTATTGCGCTATCTTCTCAAGAAGAGTTATTAACCCCCCAGATAATTCTATTTTTGGGGGTTATTTCTGCAGGAATTTCATAAATCCCCGCAATGTAATCCCGTTCTCTAATAAACTGTAATCTTAACATATCTTGATAATAATCTCTCCCTCGTTCTTCGACTATCTTGTTTGAAGGTAATTCTTGAGGTGTGAAGTATATTTTGTCTCCGTGGCAACAACTCATCACTGCAAAATCATTTTTTGAAGCCATGCTTAATTCAATGACCCGGTCAGTTAAATTTCCACAAGCATGAATCGATAAAATCAACGAATTCGAATAAAGGTTATCCAACTTCCAAATATCTTGATTACTAAACCGATAATCTTCACCGACAGCGTTTAATAATATTGTCCGACGGGTATTCTCTTGATTATCCAAGGCAATCACTTTTTTACCAAGTTTATAAAAATAAATTCCACTTAAGCCTAATCCGCAGCAAAGGTCATAAACCTGGTCGTATCGTTCTAGTTTAAACTGGTCTTTTACAAATGTAACAAAAAAAAGATTCTTATTGGTCTCTCTTGTTGTTATTCGCATCTTTGGTTGCTAACATCGTAATCTTTTGTATTTTATTTTTCCTACATTAACTATCATTCCATCAGTGGTATTCACTTTGTAAAGAGGATCGCGAATTTCCTCTCCGTCAATTCTTACTCCTCCCTGCAGGATTAGATGCTTAGCATTGCTGCGCGATTTTGTCATTCCTATATCCAAAAGGAGCTGTCGAAGATCAATGCCGTCTTCATATTTAACACATATTTCTTCCATCTCTTCAGGTAATTGGTGATGTTTGTAGACTGCATCAAATTCTCCTGCTACTTTAATCGCCTCTTCTCGACTGTGATACTGAGTAACGATCTCTTCTGACAACCTTGCCTTTAAATCACGAGGATGTTTTTCTCCTTTAAGCAAACCAGATTCCATATCAGAAACTTCTTCAAAAGGTACTCGGGTCAAAAGATCAAAATATTTAATAATAAGATTATCATCAATAGACATAACCTTGCGATACATTTCTGAAGGGCTTTCTTCAATTCCAATGTGATTATTCAAGCTCTTGCTCATCTTTTCAATGCCGTCTGTACCGATTAGCAGGGGAAGAGTCATGCAAACCTGGGGCTCTTGACCATAAAGCCGTTGCATCTCCCGTGTAAAGACAAAGTTGAAATACTGATCTTCTCCACCAATCTCTACATCAGCTTTCATCTCCACCGAGTCGTATGCTTGTAAAAAAGGATAAACAAATTCCGCTACTGAAACCGGATTCTTTTTTTCTAAGCGGTCCGCCACTCCGCTTCGTTTGCTCATCTCATTGACTGTTCCTTTGCCCAAAACACGAATAAAATCATCAACTTTCATTTGGCCAAGCCAATGGCTGTTGTAAACAATGTTAGTCAATTCCGGATTGAGGATTTTAAAAATTTGCCGTTTGTATTGCTCGGCATTGCTCAATACTTCTTCTTCGGTCATAGGTTTTCTAGCAGAAGATCGGCCGCTTGGATCGCCAATGCAAGCAGTAAAATCTCCAATCAAGAAGTCTACTGAATATCCCAAATCTTGGAAGTGCTTCAGCTTCATTAACGGTACAGTATGGCCAAGATGTAAATCTGGAGCAGTAGGATCAACTCCCAGTTTAACTATTAACGATCGACCTTCCCTGTCCGCTTTTTCTATCTTCCAAGCTAACTCATCCCGTTCAATTATTTGAAATGCTCCTCGGCCCAGGTATTTAATCCGACGTTCTATCTCATTGTATGATAAGACCATTTTCAAGCCCCTCCGTTTTTTATACTAGCAATCGATCTTTGAAAGTATTTCTCTCTATCAGATAAGGTACTACAAATTGCGTTATTAACTTCTTCAAACGCAAAATCAATGTCCTCTCTTTTTGTCCATGGATGCATGGGTATAGCTCTAAAAACTTCAATTTTCTTTTTTTCTCCTGCGATAGTATGCAGTTGATTTTCATTAGATATGTAAGCCTTGCCTGTATCGTACATGCGTTTCTGAGCTTCCTTGTTTATCTCATTGTTTACTTCTTCGCTGAATTCTGGGTTATAATATCTAAAACAAAGTATATTCATCTCTCTCTTGTGCAAAACCTCAAAGCAGGTTGTAGCTTTTATTTTTCCTTCTAAGTACTCGGTGAGATCTAATACGTGTTGGAGAATAGTCTGATATCCTTTTTTACCTAAACAGAATAAGCTGGCCCACGTTTGTATAGCTCCTTCTAAACCCATCGACCCTTCCACTCTAAATTGCCCTAAGTTACAACTTCCATCATTTTTGAACAAATAATCTGCAGTTTGCTTCAACAAATAATGATCCTGCTTATTTTTAAAAAGAATGCATCCTGCGTTGTAATGAGTATACAGCATTTTGTGAGGATCAACAGTTATAGAATCTGCTCGATTTATACCTTTTAATAATCCATTCTTCTTTGGGCTGTACAAGTCATGAAATACAAATCCCCCCCCATGTGCCGCATCAACATGAAAATGAGGTCGATACTCAAATTCGTTTTCAAATTCATCTAATAAGTTAGCAATCCCCTCTAAATCATCAATATTCCCGGTTTCTGTAGTTCCAGCAACTGCAACAACTCCCACTACTTTTTTTCCCTCCTTGGCCGCCTGCCACATCATCTGCTTTAATGAACCGGGGCGAGTATCCCGAGCATCTACTTTTTTATCAGTAGTATTAACTTTAATGAATTTTTTTGAGCCGATACCAGCATATCCACAGAGTTTTTCTATAGAGTAATGGGAATATTCAGATCCAAATACTACGCAGTCTTCTTTTTTTGTTAGTCCTGCTTCTGCTACACCCTCTTTTCGCCAGTAAATATCTTCCATAAACGCCTTATTTCTTGCTACTAACAACGCAGCAAAATTTGCAGTAGTTCCTCCGCAAGTGATATTCCCCGAAGAAGAGGGAAGTTCAATCATTTTATCTAACACTTCTTTGATTTTACCTTCTAATTTGATATCTTCCAACCAAGTTAAATCCGGGTTATAACCACACGCTTCAGCCAACCAACCAACAGCTTGTTTTTCTAGATAGGTAGTTACTCGAGAAACCTCCTCAGCTACAGTATTTCCATTCAAAAATTTAGCCGTGATACCTGCTACGAAACTAGGAATACTGTCATGAGGGTGCATCTGACCTAAAAATTTTGTGTTAAAGCAGACTTCACTTTGAAGCAGATCCCCTAACGTATCAACAAGTTCATCTAAAGAATGACCGTTCTCTGGCATTTCAAATGCGGCATCAAAGATTTTTTTCTTTATAGTAGAACTGTCGGTCTTATCATGGATGCTTATCTCTGCAGTTCTTTCTCCAACATAAGATATTTTTACTTTGACATCCCGTTTAGTATACATCTGGAGAACTTTAGTAAGCATTTTATTGGAATAATGTAAAAACTCTTTCAGATTAGACCCGGAAGGATCTAAAAAATAGTTTCTATATTCACCGAGTAATATTTCAAAGTTTTCCATTTGAATCACCAAGAATTCTTAAGCGGGGTTTTTAATCACCCTTTCCCCGTAATTTCCGCAAGCCTTTCGGAAATTTTTCATCCGTTTATAAAGAAAGAAATCTCGGCCGGAAACTTTTCGAAATATCTGGAAAAATGCTTTTTAAGGAAGCAGTATAGATTTTTTACAAAAGAGAGTAGCATTAGATAGGTGCATACATCTTTTGGAGGCAAAAAATGGATGAAAATCTTGATTATGTAATCGCGCTGTTGATGGATGGCCCCAACATGTTTCGGGCAGATTTTAAAGAAATTTATGAAAAAGCAAAAGGCTATGGCCGAGTGGAACTGCGGGAAGTTTATCTGGATAAGCACTCTTCACCAGCGTTGATTGAATCCGCTCTTAATAACGGCTTTCGGCCGGTAATCGAAGCTCCCGAAGATGTGGATACAGCGTTGACGGCCAGGATCATGGAAGTGGCTTGCTCACCGAGATATCCCCAGATAAATCTGATTGCTATAGCTTCTCGAGACAGCGATTACGTGCCTGTGGTCAATAGAGTGAAAGAATACGGAAAAAAAACAATGATGATCGGCCTGACCACTAACGGAAACTCTACTTCTCTCAGAAATACAGTTGATTTCTTTGAAGCGGTAGATGAAAGGTACAGTGAATATTAAACAAAATATTGAAACGAGATGGATGAAAAAGAGCGTTTAATCATTTCTCATCTAAGAAAAGATGCCCGGCTGAGCTTGGGAGCAGTTTCTCAGGCTCTTAATGTTCCTTTATCTACTGTTTATGATAAGCTCACCCGCTTGCAGAAAGAAGGAGTAATCAGAAAACAAGCTCTTCTCTTGGACTTTGCCAAGCTGGGGTATCATCATCACATCCATCTTGCTTTAAAAGTGAGCCGGGAGCAGAAACCAGCTTTGCAGCAGTTCCTGCAGAACCATCATTCAGTCAATTCTTTGCATGAAATCAACGGAGGCTTTGATTTCCTGGCCGAAGTGATAAGCAAAGACATCAAGGAATACACAGACTTCAGGGACGGTCTTAAAGAAAGCTTTAATCTGAAGGAGCTCCACGAGTACCAGATCATCGAAGAGCTGGAAAAAGAGAAGTTCTGTTAGTTTCGTTTAGTTCTAGTGGTTCGGTCCGCGGATTATAAAGCAAATCTTACTTTTCTCGGCTTTTCCGGAATTCTTCTAATTTTAGCGGAAGGTTTTTATAGTTGTTATACGCAAGTAGTTAAATATGCTAAAACCAACCATTGATTCAGAGGTAGTTGATACTCATCGGTTAGAAGAACTTAATAAATTTAAAGTTTCGCTTGAAAAAGCAGTACTGTATAATCCAAAATTTGATGCGTTTGGAGTAAAGAAATTAGTTGATGCTGCAGTCCCTCCAAAATACGCAAATCAGTTTGATCCAAAAGAAGCTGAAGGTTGGGATATCGCGCCATTATATCTCGGTGGAGTGTCTTATGAAACTGCGAAGTCTTATGGCGAAGTAGTTCCTCTCAGCCATGGGTCGATCATCGCTGAATACGTAGCACGAAAGATTACTCCTCACCAAATAAAACAATATCTTCATAAAGACCCAGAGGTAGTGTTCACCTTTTTTGGTAAAAATATTTCCCCCGAAACTGCAAATTCTTATCTTCCTGAGTTTCCCGGTTTTGAAGTGTTTTCTTTAATCCGAGAAAACATGCTCCCGGAAGAAGCGAGAGGTTATCCTTCAGAGATTTTTACATCTTGTAATCTTCCTTCGCTTAAACAAGTTGGTATTCTTCCAGATTCATTTTCTAACGAACAACAAAAGAAAAATTTAATAGAAGTATTAAAAGCTATTGTACAGAATACAGATTATGTTTCGTCCAATTTATTAAACGGGGAATCAAATACGATTACACAGAATCAAGATTCTGATATACTTGAGTTATTTTCATATAGGGAAACTGCCTTTTCTTTTAATCCAAGAGTGTATAGTTTTGTTGATGCGGGGTATACGGGGATAGTCTTATTCAATAATCACACACATCGGGCATACAAAATAACTGCTAACGGCGAAGATGAATCACAAGTATTATCCCTTGCAGCCGATGGCCGCGTAAACAGTCACGTCATAAATCTAATAAGCGTGGTAGATACAAATCAAAGTACTTTCTCGAAGAATATATTTGTGTTTGAATTGGAATACATCAGGGGAGATTCTCTTCATAAGATTATTGAAAGAGTAAAACCTTTTCCCAAAGAAAGAACCATACGATATTCCGTTGGCATCCTCAACGGCCTTCTCGAACTCCGTCAGGCCGGCATCTGGCATCACCGGGACATCCGTCCGGCCAACATCATGATTGACGAAGAGAAAGACCGGGCGGTGATTATTGATTTAGGTCTTGCTACTACAAACAAGGATGCTTTGGCCGAAGACAACAGAAGATTCGGCTCTCCTTCCGGCAGACGAGCCAATGATCTGACTTCTCTTGGCCAAGTAGTCTACAAGATGGCCACGGGCGAACACATCTTCGCCGAATCAAAATCCATGGAAAGAACGACTTACGCAGATAAGCTCAGAGACCAGAGAGATTGGATCTACGAGCGGCCGGAAGAAAGACTTCAGCCTTACTTAAGAAAAGTGGAAGAAACGGTTAAAGACAGAGACCTGTGCGAGATTGTTAACTTTTGTCTAACTTCCGAAGGCCTAGATGAAGATTACAAAGTTTTAGAAGCGAGGTTTAATGAATATGGCGCTTGAAGAGAAGTTGACGGAAAAGGAAATAGTAAATATCATAACTGACGTATACACAGAAAAGGCATTAGATGATTGTACTAATCCGAACTTTGGAGCTAACTCTGCTGTTCCGGAAGATCCAACAGAGACATTTGATTCTATAATCAGAGGAATTCCCCCCAAAATCAAAGATAAACAGGATGTTCTTACTCGTCTGTTATTTATGTATTTAACGTCTGAATATATTAAAACGAGAGACGGAAAATTAAAAAGTTTAGGGGAAATAGAAACTGAAATAGGAAGATCATTATCTTTGAAAATTGGTGAACTAGGTCGTTATCATACGACTAATTATTCTGTAATAGCTTTTATGCATGTTAATGGATTGATAACAGTGGAGAAAATAATGTCTTTCCATGAAACAAAAGATTTAGCAGAAATATTAGAATGTTATACTGTGCCCGTTTTCAATGGTTTTGCTGTTTGTAAACTTGGTACGGGTAAAGGAGGTTCTGTTTACAAAGTTTATCGCAATGATTTAGAACAGTTCTATGCATTTAAATTAATAGACCAAGAAAAAATTAATAAAAAAGAATTAAAATTAATGGCTAGGTTGGAAAGACGGGATTTAGAGAATATCGTGGGGATTCTGGATGGAGGCACACATCTTACTGGAGAAAATTGGACCACCCCTGAGGGCGAGCACATCGAAGGAAAATATGCAATTCTAATGGAATACATCGACGGTCAAACTCTCGAAGAAATCCTGAGTGAACGAAAGCTCACCCCCCACGAGGTCTTGGATTACAGCGCTCAAATCTTAAACGGCATCAAAAGCCTAAGAAAATATGGCATCACTCATCGGGATTTAAAACCGAAGAATATCAAAGTCAATACTCAAGGAGAAGTAAAGATATTAGACTTTGGCATTGCCACTGACGAGTCCCATCCGGAAGCCAGGAATAACCAAGAATTTGGAGCTCCAACGAATATGGAAGCAGACGATTTAATCTCTTTTGGGTTATTGGTTTATAAGATGGCTACAGGAAAAAACCTTATCGATGTACCGGGAAAAGAAACGATGGGGCATGATGCTTATGCTAATGAAATTGATAGAATGAAACTTTTTTTGTATCGAGACGGTAAACTGACAGAAGAGTATCGTAAAAAAGTTGTTGATGTTTTGGAAGGCCATCCTCCCATCAAGAAATATTCAGAAGCTATTGCCGCAAGAGTTGATCCCGAGATAATCGGTTCTATGCTCAGAGATGGTGCACTAAGAGAACAAGATGATAGAGGCGATTTAGTGAAGATTATTCTCTGCGCGTTAGAAGACCAGAGTTTGGATGAAATCAAATATAAATATCAATCTCCCTATATTTATAAAATAATGGATGCCAAAGAATTAAGAAAATTCATTGGGGCACTGTAAATGACCCTCGAAATTAAACTCACCGAAGAAAAGAAAAAGCAAATCCTAGATGAAATTCTTCCCCAAATGATAGAACAAAAGTTATCGCAATGGCGTGGAGATGACATTACCGGAACGGACAGGAACATGAGGCAGAGTATACTTGTATGGTTAAAAGATAAATTTAATCTATGGGGAGAGCAAGAGTTCGAAGAACTTTTAGAAAGAGAGTGTCCTGGCAGTCTAAGCCAAAAGTCAGTTATGGAACAGGCAGGATTTTCAGGATATGGATTTAATGCTTTAACAATTAACGAAGAAATGATAAAATTTTCTTTTCTTAAACAATATTTATCTTCCTCCGGTGGAACGTTGTTAATCGAAGAAGAACCATCATCGGTAGCCTCAAAATTGAAACAGTTATTCCAATTCGTATACGCTTCTTCGGACTATATCTCCATAATCAACGCGGTAGAATCAGGCGAATCTCTTTCTATCGAAGATTTATTCGAATGCAGTTCTTTCCATTGCCCGGATACAGTCTTTGTAAAGAGAATCGGACAAGGCAAAGGAGGCACAACGTACAAAGTGTATTCCAAGAATCTTCAGCAGTATCGCGCAATAAAAATACTCCACCGCAGACAACCAAACTCTCCGGAAGCATCTTTAATGGCCAAGTTATCTGGGCAAGATTTAGAAAATATAGTTCAAATCTATGATGCAGGCAATAGTCTAATTACAGTAGGACGAGAAAAAGGATACGCAATTCTTATGGAATACGTCGACGGTCAAACTCTCGAAGAAATCCTGAGTGAACGAAAGCTCACCCCCCACGAGGTCTTGGATTACAGCGCTCAAATCTTAAACGGCATTAAAAGCCTAAGAAAATATGGCATCACTCATCGGGATTTAAAACCGAAGAATATCAAAGTCAATACTCAAGGAGAAGTAAAGATATTAGACTTTGGCATT